>Ga0265294_10006995_pt1 | contig 13462 bp, 10 predicted proteins | sample MunlanPumphouse3_FD_192504 | JGI IMG/M metagenome (GOLD analysis project Ga0265294, IMG submission 192504) | Groundwater microbial communities from a municipal landfill in Southern Ontario, Canada - Pumphouse #3 | ecosystem: Environmental > Aquatic > Deep subsurface > Groundwater | place... | reverse complement strand
GATTCCGGCAAAGTAATTGTTGCCGATAGTTGGTTTTCACCTGTATCTATATTAACTTCCCGCTCTATCATGCTGACCTCTTCCAAAGCGATATTTTTGGCAAATTAAAACCTTAAAAGATTTATGAATACCGCTTTGATTATACATTATCGGGCTCGCTTGTTGAAAGAAAACTTGTTTCAAACTACAATATTTATATTACTCATTTTGTTTCCCCAAGTTTAAGCCCAAATAAAACGTTATAGGAAATTGAATATGAATAAAGAAGCCGATAACACTCCGCTGATTTCCCTGCAAAAAGCCAGTAAAAGTTATACCGAAGGCCTGACGGTTCACCCGGTACTGGTATCGATTGATGCTGATTTTGAAAAAGGGGAATGCGTAGCGCTACTCGGGCGCAGCGGTTCGGGAAAATCAACCATGCTAAATGTAATCAGCGGTATCGATAAGCTGGATAACGGGAAAATAATCATTGACGGAATCGATATCACCAACCTCAGCGAGCAGAAGAGAACTCTTTTCAGACGAAAGAACATCGGCTTCGTTTTCCAGTTCTTCAATCTGATTCCGACACTGACCGTTTTGGAAAATATTCTTTTACCGCTTGAGCTGAACGGAATGGATAATAAGGAATCTGCTATGGAGTTATTAAACGAGGTCGGGCTTTTCGACCGCAAAAACGATTATCCCGATAAGTTATCCGGCGGCGAACAGCAGCGTATCGCGATTATCCGGGCACTGGTGCACGACCCGCTGGTAATTTTAGCAGACGAACCTACCGGAAATGTGGATAAAGATACCGGGCAGAATATCCTCAATATTATGGACCGGCTTATCCGTAAAAGGAATAAAAACCTGATAATGGTTACACACAGCAAGGAGGTTGCCAAGTTCGCCGACCGCTTACTGCTTTTGGAAGAGGGTAAGCTTAAAAAGCACAGCAAGGAAGTCGCATGGTAAGCCCTATACTTTCACGTTCCATCTGGAAATACTTCTTCAAGCACTGGTGGGTAATCCTGCTTTCGATTATCGGCGTTTCTATCGGTGTTGCCGTTGTAGTGGCTATCGATATCGCCAACACCAGCGCCCAAAAGGCTTTCGAGATATCGGTTGAAAACGTAACAGGAACAGCCACCCATCAGATAACCGGCGGTCCGCTGGGAATGGATGAATATTTTTATACAGAACTTATAATGCAGTTCCCCGAAGTCGAAGCCTCACCGGTGGTTGAAGGCTATATCAAACTGGAGGGTGAAACCATCCATCTGATGGGATTGGATATATTCTCCAGCTCATATATGACCGATGAGATGAGCGGCACCTTCGATATGTCGGCGCTGGCTTTACTGGTAGAACCGCGTACTGTCCTGATTCCTTACGTGATGGCGGACAGAATGGATATATCCACCGGCGATATGATTACTGTTTCGATTGCCGGTTCGCAAACGGAGATAAAAGTAATCGGAAACGTCGGAGAGGAAGATGATTCAAAGATAGACGGGCTGTTGGTTGCCGATATCTCGACATCACAGGAGCTTCTGGGAAAAACCGGTGTGATAGATCATATAAGCCTGGTTGTTGCAGAAGATGAAAAGCATATTTTGACAGCAATCGAAAACTGGCTGCCCGTAGAAATGTCACTAATCTCAACCGTCGCCGGCAATGAATCCACGCTTAATATGACCGATGCCTTCCGGACCAACCTGACGGCAATGAGTATGCTGGCATTATTGGTCGGTATGTTTTTAATATACAATACGATGACTTTCTCGGTACTGCAACGCAGGGGGCTTCTGGGTTCACTGCGCGTACTGGGCGCCACACGCCGTGAGATATTTTCAGAGGTTTTAATTGAGGCCTTCGTTATATCTGTCATCGGTACCGGAATCGGCGTTATTCTGGGAGTTGTACTGGGGCAGGGATTGGTTAAACTGGTTGCCGGCACAATTGACAGTCTCTATTTTACACTCACGGTAACAACATTCGAAATTTCATCCGGGATATTTATTAAAGGGATACTGCTGGGTGTAATCACTTCTCTGGTTGCCTCCTTTATACCGGCTTTTGAAGCAGCCGCATCCAGACCGCAAATCGTCAGATTCCGCTCGGTAATAGAAAGCCTGGCGCAGAAACTGCTGCCCAAAATCACACTTGCAGGACTGGGGATGATAGTAATATCGGTAATTATACTGTTCTTATCCAGCAGCAGCCTGATAGCCGGATTCGCCTCACTCTTTCTGCTGGTTATCGGCTTCGCCCTGTGCGTGCCGATGATTGCGGAGCTCATTTCCAAATATCTCGGTATTTTTATGAATAGAGTAGGCAGTAAAACCAGCGTCCTCTATAAAATGGCAGTCACCGGCATTGCCGGCTCCATCAGCCGAACAGGAACGGCAATTGCCGCTATGGTGGTGGCAATCTCGGTGGTTATAGGAATGGGTATTATGATAGACAGTTTCCGTACCACAGTACAGCTATGGATGCAGCAGGCAATACAGGGGGATGTGTATATTAATACTATGGAAAATGTTTCCAGTACAGCTGAAACACCCCTGCCCTATGAACTGGTTGAACAGATTGTTGCCCTTGACGGGATTGAAGCCACCAAGGGTCTGAAAACTGTCTTTCTGATAACCGACTACGGCACTCTGGAAACAGATGTTATCACCCCTGTCGAACAGTGTCGCACAGAATACCAGTTGAAAACCGGCAACGCACTCCCCGCCTGGGAGAGTTTGAAAAACGGTGAAGCTGTCTATATTTCCGAACCGCTTGCCTACAAAAATGATTTATCGGTCGGTGATGCGATTACATTTACCACCGAACAGGGCAAACAGGAATATGCTATCAGCGGCATTTACTATGACTACAGCTCGGATGCCGGTAAGGTTATTATGGCACAGAGTGTCTATATTAAACACTGGCACGACGATACCATCGCTTCGCTGGGATTATATCTGGAAAACACTGACGATAAGGATGCTATTATGACAGCCGTTAAAGCTATCGTGGCAGACGCGGCAGGAATTACGGTAACCGACAGCTTTACCATAAGAGGTAACGTGCTGGATCTATTCGACCGTACCTTCCTTATTACAAGAGTACTGGAGTTTCTGGCAATTATCGTCGCCTTTATCGGTATACTGAGTGCGCTGATGGCTTATCAGCTCGAAAAAATCAAGGAAATCGGTATTTTAAGAGCGGCCGGAGTTACTCCGCGCCAGATATGGGGTATGACCGGACTGCAAACCGGGCTTATGGGAGCCATTTCCGGAATCCTGGCGATTCCTTTAGGAATCTTTATGTCTATAATCCTTATTCAGACAATCAACATCCGCTCATTCGGCTGGAGCATACAGATGTCAATCGGCGCATCGACAATAATCGAGGCGATGGCAATCGCTATCGTCGCTTCACTGCTTGCCAGTGTCTATCCTTCGTGGAAGATGTCAAAAATCTCACCCGCCGAAGCCTTGAGGGAGGAATAAAATGAGAAATATTAAAAAATTAAGATTGATTTATACCCTGCCTATTTTAGCTCTGTTGGTTTTTCCCTCTTTTTTTAGCGGATGCAGCAACGAAATAAATAGCGGCGGAGAAAAAATAAATATCATCGAAGCTTTAAGCAGCAGCGATACCGAGGGCTACAGCATAGCCGATAAAGTAATTGATTTTTCGTTTCCCGATGACCACGGCCCGCATGAGAGTTTTCGCAACGAGTGGTGGTATTTTACCGGCAATCTGTACGACGATTTTGGTAACAGATTCGGCTACCAGTTGACCTTTTTCCGTATCGCATTGAGCCCCCTCACTATAACCAGAGCTTCGGACTGGGGAACCAGTCAAATCTACATGGCGCACTTCACTTTATCGGATATACAGAACGAGAAGTTTTACTGCTTTGAAAAATTCAACCGCGATGCTCTGGGACTGGCCGGTTTTAGCAAAGACCCATTCAAGATGAACGTCGGGGACTGGTACATGCTCGGCACCGGAGATGGCGACTTCCCCTGGCAGTTGTATGCTTCCAAAAACGGCATAACATTATCACTGAATGTGACCCCTTTGAAGGATATCGTTTTCGAGGGTGACAATGGATTAAGCTACAAGAGCATCGATAAGAGCAGCGCATCCTACTATTATTCGATTACAAGACTGGATACCGAAGGCTACATAGAGATTGATGGCACGAGACATGAAGTAAGCGGCAACAGCTGGCTTGATAGAGAATGGAGCACCAGCACCTTAAACGAGGAGCAGGGCGGCTGGGACTGGTTTTCGATACAGCTAAACGATAATACCGAAATTGTATATTTCCAGTTGAGGTACAAAGACGGCAGCGTTTACCCCTATAACGAGGGATTGATTGTCAATGGGGACAGCAGCACTGTCAAGCTGGGGACGGGTGATATTGTTTTAACCGTGCTGGATACATGGAAGAGTTCCACCGGTGTTACATACCCCCTAAAATGGCAGGCTGAAGTGGTGCCGATGGGGAAAACATTTATAGTCGAAGCCGCTTTTAACCAACAGGAGCTTGACCTTAGCACGCGTTACTGGGAGGGAGCAGTCAATATCTACGACTCGCAGGATGAGGACGAAATCATCGGTACCGGATATTTAGAAATGACCGGATACGAGTAAGGGATTTTTACTGTTTTTATTATTCTTCCAAACCGATTGCCATACTGAAGTCACAATGGGTAACTGAAGGATCCCGGGGGAGCGGAAAAAGTATTATTATAAATGTCCCCCACCCCGAATGTTGAGTTTCGGCGAGCCGTAATGAAATCCCGGTAAATCGGCGCTTCGTTCGCCCCTCACGAACTCAGCAAGACAAAACAATCAATTCCATTTATTTTTTCGTAGGGACGACCAATGGTCGTCCTCCCTTTATACGCACATTGCCGACGGGCACTGCCCGTCCCGACGTATCGGGAACGAGGGACTCCATTTGTCCGTCACGAATTCAGCATGGCAATACCTTTATACGTCTTTGCGAGCCCCGATGTGTCGGGGCGAAGCAATCCCTACGATACAACATAATTACCCCGCCCCGTATATATCATGAAATACTTTGACAATAAAATATATGGCATAGCAATAAATATATCCGGCGGAGGAGATTCATTCGCCCCTCATACACTCAGTACGGCAATGACATTTTTTTCTTTATAAAAATGAGGCAACCAGAGCCGTTCGTAAAAATGTTGAGTTACGTAGTTCGGAACGAAATCCCGACAGGTCGGGATCGAACCACGGCGTCAAAATAGTAAATGTGATTTCCGTTAAAATCCTTCGACAAGCTCAGGAAGAACGGAAATCAAAGCATCAGCAATGAAAATCTTTACAAATCCCCGAAAACCTTGGGCGCCTGTTCCTTCATAATATCGGCGATTTTATGAGCCACCTCGCGAATTTCCGGCAAAGCCGCCGGGCTGGTGCGTAGTTTCAAGATATGGCGGATTTCTCGGAAGTTCCAGGTGCAGATGATTTCGGTCATGCATGCGTTCGGTAAAACATAACGCGCTATTTCGGGTTTCATCCCGGCATCTAACAGCTTGCGATAGCTACTCCACGCCGCCGACATTGATTCGTGAAATATTTTTGCCGCCTCCGAGTTTTTGTCTTCGAATTCCGGAGGAGTAATATAATCGGCCTGAAGTTCGCGCACATAGCGCTGGCTGCGCTGCGAATAACTGGCAATGCGATGCCGCACCAGTTCATGAGTGAGAGCGCGGGAAGCCTTGATATAAAATGTAGCTGAAGCATGCTCAATCAGGCTTTCATGCCCCTGTTTAACACGCGCCGATATCCAGTTTTCGTTAGTACCCTGTTTATCTCCGCTGGCATAGCACAGCCTGCCGGCCTTCTCTACCAGGTTTTCGCTGTCAGGGGTAATCGCCAGTAATTTAACCTCAAGTCCGTTATACATCTCAATATCCCCCTTAAATTGTGATGAGATATTATATCATTGATAAGAGAAAAATTTCGCCTTTTGGGATAGCCGTTTGGCTCATGATTTTATTTTTTATCACAGACTGTATATTGACGCAGGCAAATATTTTTATTTAATATCCGAAAGTAATATAATCTTTACTATTTTCCGTCTGTTTGCCATAGATTGATAATATACTTACTGTGAATAAAATGATAAAACTGTTGTTTAATAAAAATAATACCGGCTACTTCCACCGTGACATCTGGCTGGTTACCGTAATAGGTATGCTTAACTGGATGGGCTTTTCGATGTGCCTGCCTTTCTTTTCTCTCTATCTGTATCAGGAACGCGGCATCCCTATGACAGTAATCGGCCTTATTATTCTACTTATCGGGGTTGTATCCGCTCTATCGCAGGTTTACGGGGGTATGTTAACCGACAAATTCGGCAGAAAACCGCTTTTGGTCCGGTCGATGTTTTTGTCCTGTATAACCTTTGTCATACTGGCGTTTTTAATCAATGCCGCAGCGCCTGTGTGGCTACTGGTAATAATTTTTATTGCCAGTTATGTGCTGATGACTTTAATCCGCCCCACGCTTTCTACAGTGGTAACCGACTTGGCAGAGCGGGATAAACTAACCAAAGCCTACGGGCTTTTAAAGGCAGGCATCAATGTCGGCTGGGCGTTGGGACCTGCTATCGGCGGTTATTTCCTGACCATCGTTACTTATGAATGGCTGTTCGGCCTGGCGACATTAACCGCTTTAATACCATTGTTGATAACAGCCTTTTTACTGCACGAAAGCCTCGAAAACATTGATGAAAAAGACATCATCGGCATTAAGAATATCGGCAAAGTAGTTAAAAACAGCAATTTTATGATGTATATCATCATCACTTTTCTGCTTTTAATCGGATTCGGGCAAATGGTAAGCACTCTTTCGGTTTATTCTGTGGATTTTGCCGGCTTCACAACAGCTCAATACGGCTCACTTTTAACGCTTAACGGCATTATAGTGGTGCTTTTACAGTATCCGATGGCATCTATAACGAGCAATAGACCCAAGTATAAGGTGCTGATTACGGGCAGTTTACTGGTATTTGCGGGGCTGATTACATTCTCCTGGGTCGGCAGTTATACGCTGGCTGTTTTGGCAATGGTTATGTTGAGCTTCGGAGAAATTACCTTTTCGCCGGTTGCTCTTTCGGTGGTCAGCGATATTGCCCCCAAGAGGCAACGCGGTTTGTATATGGGTACATTTTCTTTAAGCGAAACGCTCGGGCACGCCACCGGACCCTTTGTCGGCGGTGTACTGATGGATGTTTTCGCCAAAGACCCGATATTCATCTGGGGGGGATTAGGGGCATTTGCACTGGCTGCCGCTATCGGATTTCTGTGGTGGGGAAAGCGTTTTTATAAGACGCCGATTTAAGTAAAGTTAATTTTATCTTAATATAGAATACCTGTTAGAATCCTTAATTCCCGTCACAGTACAGACTGGGTACAAGGATAACAAAATAGACCGGGCACATAAGTAACAGTTAAGGTATGGTCATCCTGAAGCCACAAAGAGTGGCTGAAGAATCCGGGGAGTGGTAAACAACGAATCACAAAACCTACCACGGATGTTGAGTTCCGGCAAGCCGGAACGAAATCCCGATTCATCGGGGCTCCGTTCGTCCCTCACGAACTCAGTATGACATTAACCGAGCCGTTCGTGGTGAGCTTGTCGAACCATAACGGCGTCGAAAGTCGAATCGCATTCAGATACTTCGCTCCGCTCAGCATGACAAAAAAAGTAGGGACGACCAATGGTCGTCCGCATTTATGCTCCCGTATCAAGCGGACGGGCAATGCCCGTCCCTACGAATTTAATGATTAAATTGTCATCCCTCATCAGTCTCGCTTCGCTCGACAGCTTCCCCCAAGGGAAGCCGTTTTAATTTATGACACATCGGGATGAGTGTATATAATATTCAACTAAAAATCCATTACGAATCTACCGTTTTTATGCAGCAGGTCACCGTCAACACGGATTTCACCGCCGTTTCTGAGGTCGCAAATCATATCCCAGTGTATCGCCGATTCGTTCTTGCTGCCGCTTTCCGGATAACCGGCACCCAGCGCCATATGGAAACTGCCGTTAATTTTTTCATCGAAGAGAATCTCGCCGGTAAACCTATTGATATTGGGGCTGGTACCGATGGCAAACTCGCCCAGTGTACGCGAGCCGGCATCCGTATCCAGCATCTTAAGGAGGTAATCCTCGTTCTTTTCGGCGCTGGCTTTTACCACCTTGCCGTTTTCGAACCACAATCTGACTCCGGTTACTTCTTTGCCACCCTCGATTGCCGGATAAGAGAAATAAACATGTCCGTTAACACTGTCTTCAACCGGACTGGTAAAAACCTCTCCGTCCGGCATATTATAGCGCCCGTCGCAGTTTATAAAAGGACGCCCTTCGATGCTTAATGTCAGTTCGGTTTCCTCTCCCCTGATGTATACGAATTTTTTCCCTTTAAGCCAGTCTATTATATTTTGCTGGCGTTTCGAGAAACGCTGCCAGTAGCCTACCGGGTCTTCCATATCAGGCAGACAGGCTTTATAGACAAAATCTTCATATTCGGATAGGCTCATTTCGGCATCCTGCGCATAAGCGTTAGTGGGGAATATGGTATAAACCCAGCGAAATTGTCCGTCAGCGGAACGGCGCATCTGCGTTTTCATCAGTTCTGTTCTGGCTTGATGGCGGGTTACCATTCGCGACGGCTCCACGCTGCTGAGAGCTTTGGTGTTTGAAGTGGCGCCGATAGCTATGGAAACGTCGTAGTTGTCAGTGATTATCTTTTCGGGCTCATGGATAAACTTCAGCTGCTCGTCGGAAGCATACTTGTAGAGGATTTCAGCTAATCCTTCCGGCTCTAAAAACACTATCGGGTGCCCGCCGGCTTTCAATACCTCGGCATAGACAGCTTTTACCAGCGGCGCAGCCGCATACTCACCCCTTATTTTTACTTTGTCACCCTTTTGCACGGTTACAGAGTAATTAACTAAAAGTTCAGCCATTTTTTCTATTCGAACATCTTTCATAATCGCACCTCTAAAATACTTCTAAAATATTCCTACATTTTATACCACTATCAGATATAAATGCCACTTGCAATCTAATATACGAAGGAATAGAATATCATCCATTCTGATAATTTCAGTTGTGGATAAGTGTATTTTACATTTGGGAAAAACGTTCTATAATTAAATTATAAGGTATTTCAAAACATAAAAGTCGAAGGTACAGTTGTGTACCCAAAAGGTAAAAAGGAGTATATAACAAACAGGTGAAGACAAACTTAAAAACAATTAGTAGCACTGATTCCTTGGATACCCTCTCGGATAGCTACAGCTGCGATGGTGATGACGAACCACCCAGTAGCAGTGATGAATCAGAACCCCCGCAATGCCTCCCCGCATCTAACAGACTGAAGCTTTTCAGAACAGTCCCTGATAAAGATTGGAACGATTGGAAATGGCAATTCCGCAATCGTATAACCTCAGTTGAACAGCTGGCCAAACATGTCCCTCTATCAGCAACAAGGTATGCCGAAATAAGCACAGTAACCAAGACTTATCCGTTGTCTATTACTCCTTATTATCTTTCACTTATGGATTTAAGTAATCCGCAGGACCCGGTTGCCATGCAGGCTATTCCTTGCATTGAAGAAATAACCGTCAAATCCACCGGAGTCGAAGACCCCCTTGAAGAAGAAAGGGATTCGGTCGTACCCGGACTGGTACACAGATACCCTGACAGAGTATTGATGGTACTCACCGACATCTGCCCGATGCTTTGCCGTCATTGCACACGCAAACGTGAATGGAAAAAAGGGGGCTGGGTACGCACACCGGACGATATCGAAAAGATGTTAAATTACATACGCAACAACAAAAACATCAGAGACGTCATTTTATCCGGCGGTGATTGCCTGACTCTTTCAAACAACCATCTGGCAAACGTCATTCACAGTTTGAGGCAGATCAATCATGTAGAAATTATCCGTATCGGCACACGTTTTCCGGTAGTCCTGCCGCAGCGTATCGACAGCGAGTTTTGCGATATGCTTTCGGAATATGGCCCGATATGGTTAAACACTCACTTCAACACCATAAACGAGATAACCCCGGAATCGGCTGCCGCTGTCGACCGCATTATCCGTGCCGGCGTTCCGGTAAATAACCAGAGCGTGTTGATGCGCGGTATAAACGATACCGTCGAAAAGCAGACCAGATTATGCCAGGGATTGCTAAAGATAAAAGTGCGCCCCTATTACCTATTCCAGTGCGATGAAGTACAGGGAACAGACCACCTGCGTACTACTATAGATACCGGCATTAAGATAATCGAAGGTATGCGAGGCTTTACCTCGGGGCTGGCTATACCAAACTTTGCTGTAGACCTGCCTCAAGGTGGAGGCAAGATTACACTCCAGCCCAATTACATAGTTGCCAGAAGCGAAAAGGAAATCCTGTTTTCAAATTACCTTGGACGTATGATTAACTGCAACAATACTACGACAGACCAGCCGGTACAACCACCCACTGCTCCCGAAATACCTATAGACAGAATAGTTCATCATTTATCAGAGGTAATGGATGCGGATAGGATTATCATTTGACCTCAAACCGGATAAACCTCCGGTTAATGAATATATAGACGACTCCATGGAGGAATACGACTCCATGGAGACCGTCAACCTTATTAAGGCCTCCATCGAAGCCAACGGGCATCAGGTAACGCTGCTTGGCGGGGGAAAGGCTTTCCTCGATAATATCCGCACGGAAAAAGTGGATTTGGTCTTCAATATCGCCGAGGGGCAAGGTAACTACCGCAACCGTGAATCACAGGTGCCCGCTGTTTTGGAGATGCTGGATATCCCCTATTCCGGTTCGGACCCGTTATGCCTTGGCATTTGCCTCGATAAAGAGCTGACAAAAAAAATGGTTGCCATGGAGGGAATACTTACCCCCAAATGGCAAATGCTTTCAGATATCAAACAATTGCATTCGATAGACCGGAAAGAGTTCAGGTTCCCGCTGATGATAAAACCGGCGCACGAAGGCTCCAGCAAGGGCATCAGGCTGTCATCGGTGGTGATGAATATGGGACAGCTGGAAACTGAAGCCAAACGGCAGTTTGATAGCTATAATCAGGCACTTATGATAGAAGAATTTATAGGCGGCGACGAGATTACGGTAGGTATAACCGGCAATGAGCCGCCAAAAGTACTGGCAATGATGCGCATTCTGCCACAGAAGAAGATTGAACATTTCGTCTATTCAGTCGAGGTAAAAAGGGATTATCTGAAGCAGGTAGATTACGAATGCCCGCCGAAACTGGATGCACAGGTTATAAAAAAGCTCGAAGATGCCAGCCTCAAGATATTTAATATACCGGGATGCCGCGATTTTGCCCGCATTGATTTCAGGCTGGATAATGAAGGAAATCCGTTTTTTCTGGAGATTAATCCGCTTCCGGGGCTGGGAAACCACAGCGACCTGGTACTTATGGCTCATATGATGGGAATTCCGCACATTGAGTTGGTAAACAGGATTCTCACAGCAGCCTTCAAAAGATACTGCTATGCATAAATCAATAGCAATCATTTACAATCAGCCCGCCGCAAGTCCCTATCGCGATAGAAACGAGCAGTCTGCCGAAGACGGCGTGCTGGTAGAAGTCGCCGCCGTAGAGAAAGCCCTGCACTTTCTTGGATACTTAACTTCCAAAATCCCTCTGGCACTGCCGCTTGAACAGGCTTTTAGTGAACTGTCACTGATAACAGCCGATATCGTTTTCAACCTATTCGAGGGGTTTAGCGGCTTTCCCGAAACGGAAGCCCTTATAGTAGAACAACTTGAAGCGCTTAAACTGCGCTATACCGGCTCTCCGGCGGCAGCATTGAAACTCGCTCTGGATAAAGCCGAAACTAAAACGGTGTTGAAGCAAGAGGGAATACTTACACCAGCTTTTCAACTGTTGGATAATGCAACGCTTTCCGATTTTAAGCTGAATTTCCCCTGTATCGTTAAGCCAAATGCCGAGGACGCCAGTCACAGCTTGAATGTAAAAAGTGTTGTGTACGATTACGATGCATTGAAAGATATGGTCTCCGAAATCAGCGGAATGTACGGCAAAAAAGCGCTGGTGGAGGAATATATCGACGGGCGTGAATTTAATATGACGATAATGGGGAATAACATTCTGACCACACTGCCGATTTCTGAAATATGTTTTTCATTACCGCAGGATACACCGAAAATACTCAGCTATGAAGCCAAGTGGGACACAGAAAGCGTATATTACAGGGGAACGCTACCGCAATGTCCGGCGGACATAGACACGAATACAAAAAGAAACATTGTCGGGGCAGGACTTAAAGCCTATGCCATTACCGGATGCTGTGGCTACGCCAGAATTGATATGAGAATGGACGGGAACAATGATATTTATGTTTTAGAAGTTAATCCCAACCCCGATATCTCACCGGACGCCGGAGCTGCTATTCAGGCATCAGCAGCTGGTATGAGTTATAATGATTTTATACAGAAAATCGTGCAATTGGCGATGGAGAGAGACTTTGGCTATTAAGATTCGCAAACTTAAAAAGAAGGATAAAGCGGCTTTAATGGAAATCCTGCAAAACACCCCGGAGTTTACAGCGGAAGAGGTTGTCATAGCCGAAGAGGTTATCGACGGCTCGCTGGATAATCCCGATACATCGGGCTATTTCTCACTGACTGCCGAGAATGAAGAGGGCGTATTTATCGGGTTTATCAGCTACGGACCGGTACCGATGACCAAATATGCCTGGGATATCTACTGGCTGGCAGTCAAACGAGAGTTTCAGTCGCACGGCACCGGGGCAACTCTACTGAGAGCAGCGGAGGAAAAGATAGCACAGTCCGGCGGCAGGATGGTATTCATTGAGACATCCGGTAAAGCACAATATGATAAAACGCGCCGTTTCTACGTTAATAATGATTATAAGGAAATCTGCAATATCCCCGATTTCTACGCCCCGGGCGACGCCAAAATTATCTATCAAAAGATACTGGGGTAAATATCCCGCAAAGTATTGAAATATGTATTATTGATTGAAAATACAATAAACATACCATTTACCGATTATAAGATATCAATTCCTTCGTTGTGATTAAAAATATAGTAACAAGACTTAATAATGGGCTTTAATCCTATAACGAATTTTAATAAGACCTTTATTTTACCTAACCTTACTAAAGTTATTACGTTATACTATTAAAATACCCTGTCGCATGTGATATGATATTAGTGGTAAGGATAATGTTTACATCTGATTGATGGTGCGGTAATGCTGAATTTCTGGCAGATTATAAAAAGAATAGGAGATAAATTAAGTAAGCAGTCGCAAAAAACATCTTTTTGGGTCGTTATCCATATCATATTGTTTCTGGGTGTTTTTATGCTCTGGAATCACGTATTTTGG
>Ga0265294_10006994_pt1 | contig 13464 bp, 23 predicted proteins | sample MunlanPumphouse3_FD_192504 | JGI IMG/M metagenome (GOLD analysis project Ga0265294, IMG submission 192504) | Groundwater microbial communities from a municipal landfill in Southern Ontario, Canada - Pumphouse #3 | ecosystem: Environmental > Aquatic > Deep subsurface > Groundwater | place... | reverse complement strand
ATTATGACATTTTCCAGTTTTTTTATTTATTCTTTTTTTTAAAGTTACACCATCTTTTAAATATACTTCACTCATATCTTTTTTAACTTCAATATAAAGCCCACTAAAGCCCTTTGATGGTTTTGCGATAAATAAATCTGGATAACCTCTTCTTTTCATTTGTAAAGCTTTAAACTTAGTAGCTTGACCCATTGTGAGCTTAACATCTGCCCCAACATCAAATCTATAATTTATGTTTGGATACTGTAATTTTAGAAATGTTGCAACTTTTAACGAAATTGACTCTTCTGTTTTTTTATACATTTAAAAACTCCTTGTTACTGATTCTTTTCTATTCACAATACTCTCCTAATTTTTCAATATTACTACAAGGCAAATTATTGTCACTTCGATTTAATGCTTTTCTAAGTGAGTCTTTTTTTCTAACCTTATCTCTTCTTTTTTCATTGCAACTTGCACAGGTATCAGCAGTAGCATTAACTACTTTTAAATCGTATGTTCTTTTGCATTTAGTGCATTGATTTAGTTCTAGTTTTCTTTTCATTTTATATCCATAATCATTTCTAGCTTAAAAGTAATATCTCTTAAAACTGAAATTGTTTGTACTTTGTTTGGGTCTTTATGCCCATTGTTTGCTTTTAATTTTTCAATATCTTTTTTATTTTCAATAATAAGTTCAGCTACTCCATCTACTATCTTTTTATTTTTTTCTATTTGTTTTACATTCATAATTCATTAAACCTCGTAATTGCATTATCTAAATCGCTAGTCTTAAAACATTCCATATTATTATTATAAACAACATATAAAACTTCTTTTGTAATAGCATTTGTTTCCATAGAAATTAATCTTGATTCATTTTTTCCATAACTTGCGTAAATTTCAGACTTTGCAATAAATCCAATTAATTTATCTTTTTCTGCTTTTAATTTCATTTATTACTCCTTTTATTTTATTATTACAAATTTAAACTATTTTGTAAAGTTTTACCTAAAATTAATTAGATAAAACTTTTATTTGTTACTTTTTGTTACTTAAATCTTCAAAAGCTTTATTCATATTATTAACACATTTCATAAGTCTTTCAGCATACTTTAAACACTTAACCCATTTATCAACTGATTCTCTATAAATTTGTTGTTTAGTTTTACCTTTATTATTTATTTTAACAGATGCTATAAATTCATCTACATTATCAATTATATAATTAACTTCCATTTACTCCCCCTTATTTTGTTCAATATATGGCATATTGATAACTAAGTAGTTTTTATCTTTAATTGTAAATGGTAAATTATGCTCATTAATTCCTAATTCAAATAATTCACTTTCCACATTAGATAAAGCATTTAAAAACTGATTAGCACTAACTTTAATATAAATAGATTCATCACATTTTTGTACTAATTTAATCTCTGTACTATTAATTAATTTTCCCTCTCCTGATTCAATTAAAATATTATCTTCATTAAATGTGATTTTTACTAAATCTTCAGTAGCTGTAACAATTTTAATAGCTTCAATAATTTCAGTAGTTGGAATTTTAAAGTTGTATTTAGTTGAACTTGGAATTACTCTTTTATAGTCTGGAAATTTACCACTTATTAATTTTGTAGTAAATACAAGATTATCAGATTTTATTTTTAAGTATGTATCATTAAAAGATAATTCACATTGAGTTAAAATAATCTTTTGCATTTCAAGAAGTGCAAATCTTGGAACTAATATTTGTGAATGATTTTCAAATCCTACATTTTCAGTAAAAATAGATAAGCATCTTGTATCAGTTGCTGCAATATTTAAAGTATCTGTAAAGTTAAATAGCATTGAGTTTAGCTCATACTTAGGATTATTAGTATCAACTGCAAATAAACACTTTTTAATAGCTGTAAATAACTTATTTGATTCTATGTTGATATTTTGCATAGTATCATCACTTATATCTATTTTAGGGAAATCTTTAGTATCTAATGTTTGAAGTTTTAATTTACTTCTGCCTTGTTTAATTTCAAGTTCATCACCTTTTAAATTAAATATAATTTCACCACTTTTTAATCTTTTAATAATTGATAATATTGAATTTCCATTTACTAAAAACTCTCCATCAGTTGAATCGTATATTGTTGTTATTTCTAGTTTTAAACTAAAGTTATAATCAGTTGCACATAAAGTTAGAATACAGTTATCTATCTTAAAAAAGTAATTAGAAGTTGGAGATTTAATATCTTTTTTCTCTAAGAATGGATTTAATTGCGTAAGTGCATTTTGAAGTATCGTTTTGTCAATTTTGAAAGTCATTTTATTTCCTTGTTTTATTTTATTTAATGTATCATATTCATATAACCAAATCAAGAAATATTGATTTTATTGGTTATATTTTTATCAAGTGTTACTATTTGTAATTAATCAAACAGTCCTCTTGAGTTTTGTCGCTCTTGTAATGCCATTTCCATATTTTTTGGTATTTGTTCGAAATATTCTTTTTTAAGTTCACATAAAATAGCTTTTCTTTTCATTTTTAAAGCTTGATAACCCTCTGAACCAATTCCACCGAATGGAGTTAAAACCACATCACCCTCATTACTCCATAGTTGCAATGCTCTTTCAATTACATCTAATTGAGTTGGAGTCATATGCTTTTCATCTTTTTCGTTTCTATTAGAAGCTCTTTGTAGTGTTCTACTTGGATTAATATCAAACCAAACTGGACTTGCATATCTATTCCATACATCAATACTAAATGAGTTTAATCTTCCCTTCTCGGGTTCATTTTTTGATGTAGGTTGATTTTCTTCATCACCAGCAAAATGAGTAAAACCTCCAGATATTGGCTCTGTATTTTCTCCTGGCTTTCTCATAGTTACTAAATAATCAGCTAGAGCTTGACGACTCATTGAGCTATCTTTAACTACTTGCTTATGTAGTAAACCTTGAGCTTTAGTTCGTTGCATTTGTATTCCTGGGTCTTTCCAAATACATACCTCTGAATGGTAAATAAATCCACTCTCTTGGAATAATCTAATTGTATCACCCCTAAAGTCTTTTAATCCAGTAAATCCATCTTTAAACTTTGAAGTGGGTAGATTAATAATATGAAATGATAATAATCTTCCAGGCTTCAATGTTCGATACATTTCATCAACCATAAACCTAAATTGATTAAAAAACTCTTTATCGCTTGAAACATTTGATAAATCTCTTTTATTATTTGAAAAAATATACAAGTCGGAAAAAGGAGGAGAAAAGATAATATAATCTATTGCATTGCTTGGAATACCTTTTAATACTTCTGTACTATCTCCTTGATAAACTGCATATTCTTCTTTTACTACTTGATTTTCTACATTTATATTTAACTTATCCATTTTGGTAATTTTCCTTTTATTGGTAAAAATTTATTTTCTTTATTCTCATTACTATGTACCCATAGATGACACTGTTTGCAAAGCAATATTAAATTATCGGCATTACATCTTAAATGTTTATATTCGGCAAATGAAAATAAATGATGTATATGAAATTTACCTCTATTACTTTCTTCATTATGATGCTTTCCGCAATTTTGACATATTGCATTATCTCTCTTCCATACTTCTTTTACTGCATTTGTCCACTCAATAGATGAATATATAGATTGTCTTTCAGGAGTTACACCACCTTTATAATTTGGCGATATTGCACCTTCATGATGAAGCCAATGAATGCCATCTTTTAAGTAAGGTACATGACCGTCTTTTAATCTTAAGCTTCTTAATAAAGCTTTATGCTTATCTGTTATTTTTCTTCCTAAACAAACTTTATGACCTTTTTTAAAATTTTGACCATAGTCAGTTCCTCTAGGTCTAGTCTCTATTCCATAATCTTTTATCCATTCCCAAACTCTTTTTGGGTCTCTTTTTATTTCTTTTGCTATTTGATTAGCACTTTTTTTATTGTTAATATATTCATTAATTAACCATTCTTTAGTAAATCCTAAATTTTCCCTTTGTAATATTTGCCATTTACCTTTACATAATTTATTACAAAAATAAGTATCTGTTTTAGATTTTGTATTTCTATTTAATTCAGAATTGCAAAAACTACATTTTACTTCCATTTAATCCACCTTTTGCTTTTAATAATTATTGCATAAGGTGGCTTAAATATAAATAAATTATATAAATTTTGGTAATATCATTTTAATTTGTGGTTGATAATCTTCATTATCTACATTTATCGCTTTTAACTCTTTTAATGTAACTTGTTTAGTATGTTTCACCAATTCATCAATCATCTGTAAAAATTGCTTTTCTTTTCTATCTTGATTTTTCTTTACATTACCTTCTGCTTCACTTGTAACAATATGAACATTGACATCATTTTTTTGTCCAAATCTATAACATCTTCTAGTTGCTTGAAATACTTGTTCAAAACTATCACTTAATCCAACAAAAGCCATATTATGACAAACTTGAAAATTTAAACCTGCCCCAAACATTGAAGGCTTAGCAATTAAACATTTAATCTCACCTTTAGCAAAATTAATAGCTGTATTTACTTTGTGATTATCTTTATCGCTACCTTTAACCTCAACACTATTATTGATTAATTTTTTAAGCATTTCACTTTCAGCATTCAAGTCACACCAAACTATCCAAATATCATTACTATTATTAACTAAATCAGCTACTAATTGACATCTTTCTTCTAATGTTTCTCTTCTTGCTTGTCTTCTACTATTTAAGTCTGTTGCATCGACTGCAAATAATAATCCAGCTGCTGCTTTAGATTTAACTACGTGTTCAAAAGTAAATTTATTAGGTAATTGATATTTTTTGTCTTCATCTTCACTATAACCTAAATCGCTTGGCTTAGTAAATACTGCACTCCATTTTGCAACCCATTCCCAAAACTTATCTTCGGCGTGTTTTTTTAATCTCCATTTACCTTCTTCTCCCATAACGTCATTTATAAAAAATAAACTTAACATTTCAGGACTTCGACATACATTTAAAAACTCAACGTGATTGCCTAATTCTACAAAGTCATTAGGTGCAGGAGTTGCACTACAAGCTAACTTAAACTTAGTTCTTGCAAAACCTTCTACTATTTGATTTCTTACTTTTCCAGTAAAAGATTTTAAAATTGAGCTTTCATCGAGTACAATTCCACTAAATACAGATAAATCAAATTTATGTAATTTCTCATAGTTGGTAATATTTACTCCACTCGTTATATCTTCTTGACTTTCACATAAAGTTACATTTAGGTCTAATATAACTTTAGCTTCATTTACTGTTTGACTAGCAACACTCAGTGGAGCTAAAATCAATACTGGCTTATTAGTAAACTGATTTACTCTATATGCCCATTCACATTGCATTGCAGTTTTACCAGTTCCAGTCATTGCAAATAATGCAAATTTTCCTTTTTTTAATGCCAAATAAACTAAATCTTTTTGATATTCAAATAAATTTTCATTTAAATCATCTCTTTGAACTTCAACAGATTTATTTATAATTTTAAATTCTTTAGATTTTATAAAATCTTCATAACTCATTTAATCTCCTTTTTTTTCTTAATCACATCATAACAACATTTTAAAAACATAGCAACAAAATAAACAAAATTTATTAAAAACTTTTATTTAGTGTTACAATTCAACTCATTTAATTTCTTTTCCTTTCTCATTTTATATCTTTTTGCATTATATTTCTTTAACTCTTCCCGTCTTGTATGATATCTAAGAGCATCATATTCTTTTCGTTCTTCTTTTCTTGAATCCCTGTAAGCTTTTTGCTTCTCTTTGTTTCTATCTCTATAAGCTTTCTTCTGTGCTAGTACTTTTTCCTTGTCTTTTTCTCTATTTATCTTTTCGCAATCTTTACAATAATGATTACTTTTATTTATTGGTATTTCTGCTCTACAAGATGGATTATGACATTGTGATAATCCATCTTGTTTAAGTATTTTATTTTCAACTAAAACTATTTTATGAAGTTCTGTTTTTATTCTTAATACTTTTTCAGCTTTTAACTCTTTTCGTCTTTTGCTTATGCACTCTTTACAAGTTGGATAAAGTCCAAATCTAGCACTATTATTAAAGCTAGATTCGTCTTTTAATTCTTTACATTTATTGCACATCTTCATCGAATATGTCCAATCCATTTACATCTTTTCCAAGTTCTGCTGCTCTCATTTCTAGCTCTTTAGCTCTTAACTCTGTATTATAAGTTTTAGTTAAAGTATCACTTACTCCAATTACTGCGTTACACTCCATTTCGTTTAATTTTCCATCTTCGATGTCTTTTAATTGTTTTAATAATAGTTCTCTTGATTTTTGTAGTTTTGTCATTTATTATCCTTTTATTTTATTTATACTCATTAACAATATTAAAAACTTTTTCTAAAGTCTTTGCATTTCTTAAACAATCTACTCTAAAATTATTTTTATATATTTCATATCTTTTGTAAAATAGAGTTTCAATCATTTTAGGTGTAACAACTACGAGAAAATAGCTTTTGGTTACTCCATCACTTCTTTTTATCTTTATATCTTTTTTACTTGTCAAATTATACTCTCTAAGTAATAATTTTAAATAAGTACTTACTGAATTTGTAAGTCCAAGTTTATTGATCGGAATTTTTTTATTATGTTTAACTTTTCCTAATTCTAATACTTCATAGTTCCAATTTTCTTTAGCTTTATTATATTTTTCTCTTCGAATGTGATTTAAGCTGTCATTTGCTAATTTTCTTCCCTTTGTTACACATTCATCGCTGCAATAAACCCAACTTTTTGGATTGGTTATTTCTTTGTTACATATTTTGCATAGTTTCATTTTTAACTCCTAAAATATATCAAATTGACTAACATCAAAACTACTATCTAAATTATCATCACTTTCAAAAATAACCTCTATTGGTTGATTACTTTTATATTTATAATCGTACTTTGTAATTTCTTCCCTAAATGTAGTTTCAGTTTGTCTATTTTTAGTACAAATTAAAAATCTTTTTCTATCTTCAACTTTTTTTAGATTGTCTTTATCTTCTTCTAAAACAACAAATAAAATAATATCGCTATCATATTTTTGGTCGCCAGAACCTTTTAAAGCTAATCTTTTATTCTTAATATCCTCTTCATTCATCTGATTAATAAAAATGATAATCACATCTTTAATTTGTGCAAACTCACTTAATCTTGTAGAAATATCACTATATTTTTGATGGTCTTCTTTTCCTTTTCCGCCGTTTAACTTCATCTTTGAATCAATACAGAAACAAAAATAACCATCTTCTATTAAAAGCTCCATTTCTCTTAATAAATTATCAATATTTCTACTATCTTCTTCTATGTAAAGATTATCTAACTGATTGTCGTTTAGTTGTAAATCTTGTAGCTTTTTACTGAATAATCTTTCTCCCATTTCAAAGTTGAACCAGGCAGTCTTTTTACTAATTGACATATTTGCAAGTATATTCAAACATAGTGTAGATTTACCAGCAAAACTTTCACCACCTACATTGATAAAAATTCCAGTTTGAAAACCACCACCTAAATGGTTATCTATTTTATCTATTCCAGTAGAATATTTAGGCTTTTGCTTTCTATTTTTAGCTCTTAGTATATATTCTCTTGCACTTACTCCCGTTCTTTTAGCTTCATCTTTTTTATGAATTAAGTCAAGCATTTTAATCTTATTCAAGTAAAGTGACTTTTTAGCCTTTATCTTTTCATCTATACTACTCATTCCACTATTAATGATTTTTTCTAAACTTGTATTTTCAACTTTTAAAGCATTGTATTCTATTTCGTGACTCATAGCTCTTGCAGCCTTTCATTTATTTTTATCTCCTCATTTATTTTTATAAGCATATTTAATTGTTTTTTCATAGTATCAAAACTAAATCCACATCTAGCGATTAATCTAATATAATCGTTATTTTGAACATCAGTAAATCTACTAATATAGTAAAATACATTTTCTTCCGTTACGGCTTCATTTAAGCCTTGTAGGTTAAAGATAGCTTTTGATACTAACTTTGTAGTATGATTGCTATCAAAATGGTTATAAGGTATCTTAAAATATTGATATTCCATCATATCTAACTCATTCATATTGTTTTGGTCTAGAAATGATACTAATATGCTTTCTTCTAGTGCTAACTTATAAGCTTTTAAATCAATAGGCACTATGTCCTCCATAAATACCATCGTTTGATTTAGATACTTTTAAATCATCTCTGTCTTTTACAAATTTAACTTCTACTATTTTCCACTCTCTAAGTTTCATTTCTTCTATACACTTAGCAATATCATAACCTTGTAAATGTAACTCTTTTAATTTATTATAATAAAGCTTTAAATTTCCAGTAGTCTTTATTGGTTTTTTAATTTGTTTTCTATATGTTACAAAATCACTCATTATCTTTATAGATTTATCATCTTTTTTAATATCTCTATTTTCATCAAAGAAAGAAGAAACAATATCGATAGATATATTCTTTGTTTTATTAATTGTTTTATTAATTGGTATAGGTTGGCTATTTTCAGCTTTTCCATTAGTAGAAATCGTCCAATCGATTAGATGGATATATTCATTCGATAGAGAGTACCAATTAGTTCTATCATAAGCATTTTGATTATAGTTTCCAACAACCAAAACATTTTGGTATATTAGTGATTTTAATATTCTTTTTATCTGTGACTCTTTCCAAAATGGAAATAGTTCACAGTATGCTCGAACGCTGTTAAAAGTCCAAAAATTACCATCAAAAAAGTTTTTATTATTAGCTTTATTTTTTGCCAACCAATAGACAAAGTTATTTAACATAATAGATTCATCTACTCCAATTTTAGTAGCAATTTCTACATTAAAATTATAATTCATCACATAATCCTTTTATGTATTCAACATCTTTTTTGTCTAAAGTAAACCACTCACTATGGTTTCTTTTTTCTGCAAACAATAAATGTAACTCCTGCTCTTTTTCATAAGGATTTTTTGTTTTAAATTTATGAACTAGTTTATGGTTCTCGCAACTAGATAATCTTAATGATTCTGTTCTGCTTTTTGCATTTTTTGAAAATCCTATTTTATATCTACCATTTTCACCTTCTATTAAATAAACTTCTCCAATTTTTGGAGTTTTTTCCTTTTGGTTTGGTTTATGTTCTAATTTATCTTTTAATTCTTTTTTGTGCTTAATCAACTCTTTATTGATTGATTCTTTTTCATTAAAATTATCAACAGTGTAATTAAGATAACTTATAAGTTTTTTCATTTCTCTTATGGACATAATATTTGCGTTATTATCAGCCATCATTAGCATTCCATCTTCTGCAAAAAACTGTAAAGTCAATAAAGAAAATCTTGAATTTTTGAGCTTATCATCATCAAATAATATATCCTCTCTAAAACCAGATTCCAACTCTTCTATTTTTTTTGTTAAAACATAAATATCGTAGTCTTGATAATCCATCCGTAATCTTTCAGAACAATAAATTTTAGGTTTGTGATTATAGTGTCCTACTTCTCTAATCACTCAATTAAGAACCTTAGTGAATGTCCGTATCAAGTGATACGAACCTTCGAGAGTAGGACACTCACTAAGTATTCTTATTTGTATTATATCTAAATGAGATTAAAACCACACTTAGATATATTTTTTATTTCCCTAATTCACAAAGTAGCTTTATAGCTACTTCATATTTATATTTTAAGTATTCATAATTATCTAAATCTCTTTTACTTAAACCTTTTTCACTTAACATTAAAGCAACCTGATGCTCTACTATTTTATTAAATTGTTCTTCATTCATATTAAATATCGCTTTCTTGAAATATTTTTAATATAAAATCTCTACCAGTTTGAGTAAATTTTCTGTCATATATTTCTTTCCCATTCTCTAAAATATGTTGCTTAATACTTGTATAGCCATTATCTGCATATTTAGAATAAAATACCCAACTATTATTTACTTTGTATTGAATTTTCATATCAGATAGTTTTTGATTCAATACCGTTGCACTTTTAAATCCTAATTCTTTAGCTATTTCTGTAGCAGTATATAGATTATTTGTGTGCATCAAAATAGTGTTTTGTTTTTCAAGTGCCTTATTAGTAAGAAGTAAAGCCTCTTTTTCTTCCAAAACTTGTACTAACATTCTCGCTGTTTCAAGTGGAGTAGGAAGTTGTTTTTGGAAAAGTTTGTTTTTCATTATTGAAAATGCCTTAACCAAATTTATTTTAAATCTCTTTGTTAGTTCATTATTTCTCATATATGTAATAAGAAGTGTTGAATGATTTTCATTAAGTAGTGCTACTTCTCTTGATTGAGTTCTATTTAAGCTATCTTTAAACGCTTCGTTTTCAAATCCAACCGCCCCGAACTCATTAAAATCTTGAATATTATCTCTAATAAGTCTAATTACTGAATTATGTTCATATCCTACATTCTCAGCAATAACCAAAGAACTAACTAAAAGTTCACCGTTTTTTTCTTGTACTAAATCTTGATTAAATAAATCAATTTGCATAAGTTTCCTTTTGCGTTTGTCAAACATTTATAAAGTAGTTGGTTATATTCTAGTAAGTGGATTGACGGTCGCACTTTATAAACAACTCTATAAGGCAGTCGGCGACCGTCAAGTTATGTAACTGCCTTATAGAATTGTATTAAAACAATATGACCCATACTAATTTGCAACTTAATATGGGAACTTTGAATGTATTATAACCAAATAGGAATAAAATCCTACTTAGTTTACTTCTTAATCAATAATAAATGTAGAGGCACTGTGATTAGTAATGCAGGAAAGAACACAAACAAAGCTATTATGTGAATTAACACCATTAAAATATTTACCATTTAAAACTCCTTTTTGTTTTTAATATCCAAACTATAACTATATTTTTAAAAGTTGTAAATGATTTTTTATTTTTATTGAGGTTAAAATTGTAAAGTGTTACGATTGGTAATAAAGTGGAGGATAATAAGGGATTCGAACCCTTGGATGCTTTTTAATACATCTCTGCTTTAGCAAAACAGTTTCATAAGCCACTCGAACAATTATCCAAAATAATAGGTTAAGATATTAATGCAGTTGGTAAACTACTGCTCTTTTCCTTGACAAGTTACGGGCTTTTAAACGGCTATCTCTTAATCGGAGGTGTTTAAATAAATGTCAAACCCATATGCAAACCTATTACATCAATTAATATCTTAATAGTGTATTCGTTTGCGTAGATTTTATTTTTCACATAGAACTACTAAATACACTATAAAAATATTTGTAATAAATATCGGATAGTTGCAATTCTATCCGATACCAAGAAAGGAGGTTTAAATGAAAAATGAATGTCACATCACCTAAGGAGTGTTATAAAGAAAATTTGAGAAAACTTTACAACAAAAGAATTATAATACATTAAATCTAAAATGTAAAGTGATATTTTACTAAATTTTGTAATTTATTATTTTTGTGTAGTATAGTAACATTGTTAAAATTTATTTTGTTTTTTAAGTTAGATTACTTGACATTGGTTTTATTTTGGTTTATTATTGGGATAGAAAAAATTAAAGGATTTTAAATGATAAAAATATCACATAAAGCAAAAGTAACTTGTGTAAAAAGCAAATTGTCTAAAACTATTGACTTTGACAAATATTCAGAATATCAGTCAAGACATATATTTGATTTTTATGCGAATCATTCAGGTTATTTAATAGAGTTAGTTTAAATACTAACTTTATCAAATAGTTCTTTCTCGGCTTTTCTTCTTCTTGTTAATCCTACTAGAGTTTTACCTTTAGATTTATCCCATCTTAAAAGTTGCATTGATGCTTCATCGTAGAATCCTTGATTTAGCCATCTTAAAAGAGTTGAACTATTAAAATTACCATTTCCTACATTGTAAGCAAAAGATACTAAAGCATCAAATTGATTTTGATTTAATTGAACTTTTACAACTTTATTAATGTTACTTCCAAAATCTTTATTAGCTATATATTCCAATATTTCAAAAGCTTTTTGTTCTGTAATTTCTTTATCTTGTAAAGTTACTTTTTTACCATCGGGATAGTATGTTGAACCCCATCCTATAGTTGGAATTCCACTAGGGCATAGATAAGCTTTTGCCCTAAACGATTCAAATTCTTTGATTATGTCTAATCCATTTTTTGAAACTATCATTTTTTGCCCTTTACTAAAATATTTCTTTTGAAGCTTTTGTAAGTGTGATAAATCATTATAAACAATAAAAGTGCAGATATTAAAATATAATGAAGTTCTGCATATTGATAACAAAAGTCAAAATAAGACGGGATTATAGATATAAACATAGTTGTAGTTGCAACAAAGCCAACTAAATTTTTTACATACATTTTTACTTTTAAAGAGTAAATAAAACACATTAAAGAAGTTATTTGCAAAATAATAAGACTTGTCACTTGTTGTCTCCACTATTTAACTTATTAGCTCTTTTTTTTGCCATTTTAAAAATATCACTTCCAAAAACGCTAATTGTACCAGCTATAAAAAGATTACTCCATAATCCGAAATGTATCTCTTTTGAAAATAAAGTAAAAGATAATTGTAATTCTTGTAGTGTGTAGAAAATTAATACTATTAAAATTCCACCAAGTAGAGATTTTATTAAAGCTAAAAATCCTATTGCTATTAAACTTTTTTCTTTATATTCTTGTTCTTCTATCATTTCTTCTACATAATATAAAAGAGATAAAAATATTCCAAGTATGAAAATATAAACCATTTTGAAATCTGGCATCACTTAACCTTTTTATTTTTATTATAACATTATTTACCAATAGCAAAAAAGATATATTTTGTTATTTATTCTTTTTACTTTGCATTTAAGTCTGCTTCTACTTGCTTTTTTTCTTCAACTACTTCATACACTACATACTTCACATCTTTATATATAACCTTTGCTTGTTTATACCCGTCTTGAAATTCAGCCCAAGTAACTGAGCAACCACTAAATAAAAATATAATAAAAGCACTAATAATTATTTTCTTTAACATTTATAAATCCTTTATATTTAATTATTTCATCTTCTAAGTGTTTATCCCATATGAAACCACCCCCAACTCTTACAGCATAATATATAGCATATATTTTAAAATAGCCTACTTTATATTGTTTCATTAAGTCTAAAAATATATTATCACATAATTTTCTATCTAGTCTTTCACTTGCATATAAAGCATCGTGTATTAATGCAGGTACTGTATAATTTCCGGTAAATGGTGAACCGATTAAGCTCCAAAATATTTGAGGTATTGAAGCACTATCATAATCAAAACCTTGTTTAACTGTTATGTGATAGTCTAATGAATCTACACTTATATCCTCTAACAAGATATAAGTTTGCGATGCGATTTTTTCGACCTTTAAGCCCATATTATACCTCAAGTGTATCTGGTAGTAAAGCTATAAATTCAGCTTCTGTTGTGG
>Ga0265294_10006990_pt1 | contig 13469 bp, 13 predicted proteins | sample MunlanPumphouse3_FD_192504 | JGI IMG/M metagenome (GOLD analysis project Ga0265294, IMG submission 192504) | Groundwater microbial communities from a municipal landfill in Southern Ontario, Canada - Pumphouse #3 | ecosystem: Environmental > Aquatic > Deep subsurface > Groundwater | place... | reverse complement strand
TACTAGCTTCAACTTTAATAAAAGGAACTTTCATCATCTTTGCAAGTCTTCTTGAAATCTCAGTCTTTCCAACACCAGTTGAGCCTATCATAAGAATATTTTTAGGCATGATTTCATTTTGGAGTTCTGGGCTAAGTTGCATACGTCTATATCTTGTTCTAAGAGCTAGAGCTATGGTTTTTTTAGCATCTCTTTGTGAAATTACATATTGGTCAAGATACTCTACAATCTCTTTTGGAGTTAAATTCACTCATCGCCCCCTTGTAGTGTTAGCACTTTTATGTTGTGGTTTGTGTAGATGCACAGATCTGCAGCGATTGAGAGACTCTCACGAATAAGCTCTTCTTCATCGAGGTTTGAGTGTTTTTTCAGAGCTCTTGCAGCTGAGAGGGCATAGTTTGAGCCACTACCGATAGATGCAATCTCGCCATCTTCTGGTTCTACAACATCCCCATTTCCTGTAAGAATAAAGATATGATCTTTGTTTAAAACTATCATCATAGCTTCTAAGCGACGAAGAACTTTATCTTTTCTCCAAGCTTTAGAAAACTCAATAACAGACTTTAAAATATCGCCTTTTTTATCTTCTAAAAACTCTTCAAACATATCAAAAAGATTAAAAGCATCAGCTGTACTTCCAGCAAAACCAGCAAGAATCTTGCCATTATAGAGTGTGCGGATTTTTGTAGCATTTGCTTTTAGAACTGAGTTTCCAAAAGTAACTTGTCCATCTCCACCAATCACAGCTCTGTTTTTGCCTTTGTAGGCAAGTATCGTAGTTGCATCAAACATCGTTATCTGTCTCCTTGAAGAGGAACAAGTCCCTCCTCAATTCCTCTCACTGAAGCTTCGCCAGTCGGCGAGAGAATTTCATATCGGTCTCCTTGAAGAGGAACAAGTCCCTTCTCAATTCCTCTCACTGAAGCTTCGCCAGTCGGCGAGAGAATTTCATGTCGGTCTCCTTGCATCTGAAGGAGTCCAGATGCAATTCCTCTCACTGAAGCTATCATATCTACTCTCCCTGAACATCCACATGGAGTATTGCGTGTATAGCGTGGCCTAGTTTTAAGTCAAGCTCGTGCTCACCTATGGTTTTAATTGCAACTTTATCTGTAATATCTTTCTTATCTATCTCAATATTGTGCTGCTCAAGAAGAGCCTGAGCTACTTCATCTTTAGTTATAGCGCCAAAAAGACTACCATTTTGACCTACTTTTTTAGTTATGATAATCTCTAACTTATCAAGTTTTTTAGCCATATCTTTTAATCTTGCTATTTCTGCAGCCTCATCAGCAGCTCTTTGTGCCTCATCAAGTTTGTGTTGCTCTAAAATCTCTGCAGTGGCATGTTTAGCAAACCCTTTTGCAATAAGGAAGTTTTTTCCATAACCATCTTTAACCTCTTTAACTTCGCCTCTTTTACCTAAGGTCTTTACATCTTTAATTAACAGTACTTTCATAATCTTTTCCTTTTACTATTTGTCACGCAAAACGAACAAGTCCGTTTTACTACTCCGAGCTTATTTTGGACTTTTTGGCTTTAAAGTCACACATCTTTTTCGCAAGCGATGTTTTAACCTCGTAGATAGAGCTTATAAAATGTGTTTTTACTTCAAAGCTACACTGTGCGAAGCTCATTGTGGAGAATGCCGTTGGTTGGCATTCCTAGAAGCATCGCTTCCAAAAAGCTCTACAGACTTTAAAGCCAGACTTGCCTTAAACAAGTTTAAGCCTTCATATCCGTGTCTCTTTATCTTACAATCTCTCCATCGTAAGAGACTATCCCACGAGTTAGGTTTCCTACTTTTTCATATCCCATCTCACCTAGTATTCTAGCACAGTGAGCTGAGCGACTCCCTACATGGCAATAAAGTATAATGTTTTCATCTTTACTCAGTTTTGCCTCATCTAGCACTTGAAAGAAACTGCTTGTAGGAACTAGCACATCTGCACCACTTATGTGACCCATTTGCCACTCCATATGTTCACGAACATCTATAAGTTTAAACTCTACTATGCCCATCTCTCTTGCTTCTAAAAGTGAGAGTAGCTCATCTGCATCTAGTTCTGCCTTGTTTACAAGTACCTCACACTCATCTTTACTCAATCCACGGGAGTGATTATGAACTACTTCTTTCATACCTTTTTCTAGGCGTTTTTTTGCAACATATTCTGGTGTACAGTAGATACCACAGTGACAAGTTCCATCTCTTGGAATCTCAAGTTCTATAGCTGGCTTACAAGGGCAAACTCTGCCATCAACACTGCTCGGTGTATTGCCATTATATTCAACCATAAAACATGGGCAAAATCTCTTACCATGCATCATTTTGTTTCTTGCAAGGCCTAGTTGCACGCCTTCATTTACTTCAGCTTCAGGGTTGTACTCCCATCCAAACTGAGATATGACTTTGTCTGTAAAGTCTATGGTTTTTTCTAGTTCTGCTTGAAATTCATCAGAGTCTATATCTATCTTTATTATGCTCATATACTACCTTTTGTCTATCTGTTTTTTCTAGCTTTACCTTCGATAATAAATCTTAGTGCATTTAGTTTTATAAAGCCCTCTGCATCTTTTTGGTTATAGACTTCATCTTCTTCAAAAGTTGAGTACTCTTCTGAGAAAAGTGAAACACTAGAGTTTCTTCCAACAACCATAATATTGCCCTTGTAGAGTTTTAGGCGAACATTGCCCTCTACAAATTCTTGAGACTTGTCAATAGCAGCTTGGAGCATCTCTCTCTCAGGTGAGAACCAAAAACCGTTATATATTAGTTTTGCATAGCGAGGCATCATCTCATCTTTTAAGTGAGCAGCTTCGCGGTCAAGTGTGATAGACTCCATGGCACGGTGAGCTTTTAGCATGATGGTTCCACCTGGCGTCTCATAACATCCGCGAGCTTTCATACCAACAAAACGATTCTCAACTATATCAACACGACCGATGCCATGTTTTGAGCCTATTTCATTTAGAGTCTTTAGCATTGTAGCTGGACTTAGCTCTTTACCATTTAGAGTAATTGGATCACCATTTTTATAGCCTAGCTCAATATACTCAGCTTTATCAGGAGCATTTTCAGGTGAGGTAGTCCATAACCACATACTCTCTTCTGGCTCTGCATTTGGGTTTTCTAAGATACCACCCTCATAAGAGATGTGGAGTAGATTTGCATCCATAGAATAAGGTGATTTTTTACCTTTTTTCTCTATAGAGATGCCATGCTTCTCAGCATAAGAGAGAAGTTTCTCTCTTGAGTTTAGATCCCACTCTCTCCATGGAGCGATAATAGTTAGCGTTGAGTCTTGGCTTAAGTAACCCATCTCAAAACGAACTTGGTCATTTCCTTTTCCAGTTGCACCGTGACTAACACCATCAGCACCAGTAATTTTTGCTATCTGGGCTTGTCTCTTTGCAATAAGTGGACGAGCTATAGAAGTCCCTAGTAAGTACTCACCCTCATAGATAGTATTTGCTCTAAACATAGGATAAACATAGTCTTTTACAAACTCTTCTCTTAAGTCATCTATAAAGATATTTTCAGGTTTGATGCCAAATGCTAAGGCTTTTGCTCTTGCAGGCTCTAACTCTTCACCTTGACCTAAATCTGCTGTAAAAGTTACAACCTCGCACTTATACTCATCTTGTAACCACTTTAAAATAACACTAGTGTCTAGTCCGCCAGAATAAGCTAAGACTACTTTTTTAACTTCTTTTTTCATACTAAAAGTCCCTTTTGCAAAATAAATGTCGCGAGTTTACAATAAAAGTTATTAAAAGTTGGTTAGCAAATCGTGCGATTTGGATTTATAAGGGAAGGTGGCTCAAAGGGGAGATTTAAATCTTACCCTTTTGAGTCAAAGAGTATTCCTACTACTTCTTGCATCTTTGGAAGAAAATCCATAGCTTGTTCAGCCGGGAATCGTCTAATCATCTTATTGGTTTTTTCTTCTATGACGGAGACATAAAATATATCATCTCTATCAACACCAAATTTGATGTCAGTGCTAATAGGCGACATTGCACTGTTTAGTTGTTTTACTAACTCTTCAACTTGCTCTTTTGAGTTTATTTTTACGTCAGTGTTAGAATTTTCTTTTTGAATCTCTTTTACTAAATCAACCTGTTTCGGTTGTTCAACTTTAGCTGATGCTTGTGCAGGCTCTCTTCCTTGAGTTTCTTGCATATTTATCTTTGATTGTTGTTGCGAAGCAACATTCGCTATGCCATCCATGACTTGCTCCTTATATAAAGAATACTATAAATACCAAATCGGCATATTAATATTTGACTTTAATAAAAAAACACAAATTTATGAAATAGAACCAAATTTACGCATATTACTTGTTTTTTTAGCAGAGATAAAAATCTCCATATGCCCAACTATCATGGTATATACTGGTGGTTTATATATCTAAAAATCCTTAAAAGATTTCTTTTTTGAGATTTACAAAATATTTACACTTTTTCTTACAAAAAATGTGCAAGAACAGTAAAACTATGATAATCTTTCACGCATGAACGACTACATAAAACTACTCAAATCAGAACCCATTTTTAGAAGATTGTCAATTATTCAGCTAATAGCATACTTTGGTGCTTGGTTTAGCAATATTGCTATTTATACGCTACTTTTAAATCTTAACACCTCTGCATCTATTATAGCTTTTGTAGCAATGCTTCACTTTTTAGCTGGTGTTCTTCAAGCTCCTTTTTCAGGCTCTATTATTGATAGTTTTAAGCCTAAGAAAATTTTACTTATACTTATAACTATAGAGATTTTTGCAACATTTTTTCTTATTTTTGTAACCTCAGTAGATGATATGTGGCTTCTGTATGTTTTGATTTTTTTAAAGATGGCAGCTGCTAGTTTTTACTTCACAACAGAGATGTCGCTACTTCCTAAGATTTTAAAAGGTAAAAAACTTCAAAAAGCAAATGAACTTCACTCCATCATCTGGTCTCTCTCATACACTTTAGGGATGGCTGCGAGTGGTTTTTTTGTTTATTTGTTTGGAGTTACAACCGCTTTTATCATAGATGCTATGATGTTTGTTGTTGGTTTTATTTTGCTTTACAACTTAAAAATAGAGATAAATATAATAAAAACAGATGAAAATTTCTTTGAGATGATGAAGGATACTTTTAGATATATGAAAAGGACTCCACAGGCTCTGCATCTTATGCTAATTCACGCTTTTGTTGGCTTAACTGCTTTTGATGCACTTGTGGTTTTAATGGTAGATCAGTATTATGCAAGCATAATAGCTAGCTCACTCGCTCTTGGGCTTCTTCACTCAGCTCGCGCGGTTGGTTTAGTTATTGGTCCGATTATTATCAGTCGCTGGGTAAACAATAAAACTCTACTCTATGTTTTTATGGCTCAAGCTGTTGCAGTTTGGCTTTGGGCTGTTTTAATGAGAGATTTTTATCTCTCACTTTTTGCGAGTGTATTTGTCGGTTTTTTTACTACTACTCTTTGGTCTTACACTTATACTCTTTTGCAAAAAAACATAAAAGAGAAGTATTATGGACGAATGGTTGCATATAATGATATGCTTTTTTTAAGCTCGGCTGCTATTGTCTCTTTTATGATAGGTTTTTTAGCTACACATGAGTTTTCTTTGCAGACTATTGCTGCGCTGATGGGCTTTGGCTTTGTCCTTGGTGGACTCTATTATAGATGGATTTTAAAAACACAAACGATTAAGGATGTAAGTGATGATTTATGACTCTAAGATTGGAGAGATTGATTTATCAAAGTTAACAAGACTCTATCCAGCTGCAGTTGTTGAGATGCAAGGTGAGGAAGCTGAAATGAGTTTAGAGTGGATAGAGATGAACGAAGATAAAGTTAATCTAAAAGAGTATATATTGGTCTTTGATTTTACGCCTAAAAATGAAGAGATAAGAGATAAGAAAATCCTTCATTTTAAAACAAAAGATGAGTTAATTAAAACCATGCAAGAGGTAGCACAATTTTTTCAACCCTAATCTCAAATGATACAAAAAGAGTCTTTCGGCTAGCTATTCCAGCAGCTCTGAAGCATCTTGTAGATATTTTACAAATCCTTATAGATATGATAATGGTCGGGATGATTAGTGTCTCGGCACTCGCAGCTGTAGGTCTTAGTATGCAGTTTATGATGGTTATAAATGTTTTGATGACTCTCTATGTAGTTGGTGGAAATGCGGTTATATCTCGTTATATAGGGCAAGGCAGAAAAAGAAGAGCTTCAGCACTGCTTTATGGACTTGGACTTTTTGCTATATTTTTATCTATTTTTGTAACTATTGGCGGATACTTTGGAAGCTCTTATATATATGAACTTATGGGAGCTTCAGCAGATGTTATCTTAGAGGGTTCAAGATATTTTGAGATTCTCTCACTTGGGATTGTGCTTATATTTTTGGACAATCTTCTCTACAACGCTCTCTCGGCGGCAGGAGATACCTCAAGTTCACTATATATAAAACTCTTCTCAGCTGCTGTTAATGCTTTTTTTAACTATGTGCTTATCTTTGGTCATTTTGGGTTTTCGGCTTATGGGATTGAGGGAGCTGCAGTTGCAACATTGATATCTTACTTTTTAAGTATAGTGGCTTACTACTTTCTTCTAAAGAGAACTAACTCAAAACTAAATTTTATCCCCATTATCAAAACAGATGACATCATGCGGGCGTTAAGAGTTGGCTGGAGTGCAGCACTTGACCGCGGAATTTCTAGTATGTCATTTTTGGTTTTTGTCTCTATCATTGCAGCTTACGGAACAGCAGGACTTGCTGGTTATCAAGTAGGGCTTCGCATTGAGGGCATCGCCTTTATGCCAGGTTTTGGTTTTTCCATAGCTGCTATGGCTCTAGTTGGTCAAAATATAGGTGCAAATGACAAAGTAAGAGCTTATAATATGGGAGTAATAAGTGGACGAGTAGCTTATGTTTTTATGGGAAGTGTTGGAGTTTTTTTGATACTTTTTCCAGAATTTTTAGTCTCTTTTTTTACAGAAGATGAGCTTACAATTGTAGTGGCATCTCAGTATCTCATACTTGTAGGTTTAGCTCAAATTCCTCTTGCTATAATGTTTGTTTACTCAGCAGCTCTAAGAGGTGCAGGGGCTACAAAAACAACTCTAAAGATCAACTTTTGGTCTTTGTGGCTCTTTAGAGTTTTACCATCATATATAGCTTATAAGATGGGCTTTTCTTTGGTGGCGATATTTGTTATTATGAATATAGAGACTCTTATAAAAGGAATTATATATTGGTATATTTACCAAAAAAGAGAGTGGTTGGATACAAAGGTTTAAAAAGAAAAATGATACAATGTATCTCAAAAATGAAAAATAATAACAAAGAGACATAATTGAACGTACCTCAAAAGACAAAACAAAAGACACTTTTGCTCTCTACAAGCGTACTTTTAGTATCTTGGATAGTGGGGTATCTCTTTTTAAACTATCAATTTACAAACTCTATAAATGAAGAGCTTGAGAAGATAACTAAATCTGCTCAAAAACTCTTTACAACAAAATTGACTTCAGAGAGTGTGGCATTAACCCTTAAACTTACTGAGATTATAAACTCAGAGGGTTTAGCCAAAGCAGTTGCTCTAAAGGACTATGAAGGCTTAGATGCAATAGTTGCTCCATACTATGAACATTTAAAGATAGCTAATAAAAATATAGAGATGCTTACATTTCGTGCTACTGATGGAACAACAATCTATCGAGCACATAAAAGAGAATTTAGGGGCGATACCCTTGATAAAAGGGGAACACTTATAGTAAACACTAATAATATGCAAAGATCTTTTAGTGGCTTTGAAGTGGACCAATTTGGTATGACCTATAGAACAACGGAAGCTATATTTTACAATAATAAATATGTCGGCAATGTTGAACTAGGAATCTCTCCAAAGTATTTTGTTAAAGATTTAGACCTTATTTTTGATATAGAGCTTGGCATTGCAATTAAAAGATCACTATCTGGAATCATTCTTCAAAATGATAAAATTCCTATAAATAAAGACTACACTTTAGTCAAAGGGAGTCAAAAGCTAAAAGAGTATTTTAAAGATACAGACTCTGTTGCTAATTTTAAAGTAAATATGGATATCCCTTTGCAAAATCATCTACACCAAACCTTAGGTTATCTTGTAGTTGGTTCTGATATAACAAATATTGTAAAAGAAAATAGAAACTTTATGTATAAGCTTCTATTTATCGGTGTTTTTGTGGCTTTGCTACTCGTTATTGTATTGCATAAAAGTTTCAATATAATGCTAGGATACTTTAAAAAGCAAGCCTTTACAGACCATTTGACAGGCTTAAAAAATAGACAAGCATTAAACACTAAACTCTACTCAGGAGAGGCTTATGTTTTGATACTAAGCAACATCAAAGATTTTAGACTTTTAAATGAGATTTACGGCATTGATGTTGGAAATGAAATTTTGATTCAAGTAGCTAATGAGTATGAAAAATTTGCAAAAAATAATGATTTTGGCGCATATAGAATATCTGCAGATGAGTATGTACTATTAAGAGAAGAAAAAAATATTCAGGTAGATGTTTATACAGATATACTAGATAAACTTCATCATAAAATAAATAAACTTCCTATATATGTCCCTTTGATTGAAGAGACACTAAGAGTTGAAATATACTCAGGAATCTCTTTTGATCATGAACTCTCACTAGAACAAGCTCTTATGGCAATAAAAAAGGCTAAAGAAAAGTCGCTTCCATATCTTGCATATTCACAAAATGTAGATAGTAAAAAAAGTTCACAGCATATTTTAGGGATGAAAAAAATAATTAGGCACGCTTTGGATAACAAAAATGTTATCCCATTTTTTCAGCCTATCGTGGATAGAGATGGAGTTATAGTTAAGTATGAAGCATTAGTGCGGATTATAAATATTGAAAATGGTAAAAAAAATATAATATTTCCAGATAATTTCTTATCAGTAGCTATTAAAAGTGGCTTGTATATAGATGTAGCACGTGAGGTACTCTCTCAAGCTCTAAATGTGTTTGCATCAAGACCTGAGAAGATTTCTATAAATCTTTTGCCAAATGATTTTTTTAACTACTCTTTAATGGATATGCTAGTAGAGTTAATAGCCACCTTTAATACGCCTGGAAAAATTGTTCTTGAGATTACTGAACAAGAAGGTGTTGAGGATTTTGATAGATTATTTAGAGCTATAAAAGAGTTTAGGAGGCAGGGCGTTTTGATAGCAATAGATGACTTTGGAAGTGGTTATGCTAACTACGCGCATATCTTAAAGATTAAACCAGATTACTTAAAAATAGATGGCTCACTCATAAAAAATATCATAACTGATAAAGAGTCACAAATCTTAGTAAAGAGCATTATTCGTTTTGCAAAAGACCTTAAAACAAAAACAATAGCAGAATTTGTAGAGAATAAAGAGATTTATGAGCTACTAAAAAAGTATGGAGTAGATGAGTTCCAAGGTTACTATTTTGGACGTCCTAAAGATTTTATAAATAACGATAAAGAGATAGAAGTGATATGAAATTACAAGAACAGATAATAAGTATGATACAAGAAAATGAAAAGCTTGTAGAGTATAAAAATAACCAAATTATTATTTTAAATAAAAGACTAAGAGATAGCATCTGTGGGATAGTTGGTGATACACAAGATCTAAAAGATATAGTAAGGTTTTCTGTAAAAGAAGCACTGAAACTCAAACAGAGTGATATAGTTGTAATCAAGCAAGATCAAATATTTATAAAAATTTTTGATCTTGAAAAAAAGAAAAAAATTGCTGAACATGAAGCCAATACTGTGGCTGGTAGATTTAACGGTATAGAAGAGAGTGAGCTAGAAGAATTTTACAAAGAATTTTTTTCAAAGGCAGAGAGTAGAAAGTTTTTTAACAAAATAGTAAAAGAGTTTGCAGAAAAATATTTTGTAGAAGAGAAAATTGATAATGATAGGTATGAGAAGTTCGTTTTTGCTTATGTACAAGCTATCATTATGCAAGAACTCGTAAATGAATTTGACCATTGTGAAGATTTTTTAAGAGGGTTTAGTGGATATATTTTTAGGATACATTTTAACGAGGTTTTCGAGGGTGTAGCAGAATTTATGCTAAATGAAATCTCAAGATCAAACGACTATATGGTTGAATTTTTAAAGTACTACTCCCTCAATATCATTATAGTAGATGGTTATAAATACAAGGTTCCTCTACTACAAACTGAAGATGGAATGAAATGGAATGTTGTCTCTATGCTCTCCGTTGCTAAGGTTTATATTAGAACAAAAATATCTATTCAAGAGATAAGAGAGTATGCAAGAGAGATAGATAAAAAGATATTAGAATTTTTTGTAGAGGGCATCTCACCAGTAGAGTATAACAAAGAGTGCAGAAAAGACAGGCAAAAATTAACGGAACTTTTAAGAGTTGAAGCAAGAACTCTTCAAGATATGATTGATGATATATACGGCATCAAAGATTTAAAAGCAAAAGAACAATTTAGAGTAGAGATCGAAGAAAAAAAGCAAGAGATAAAAGCAATAAAACTAACCATAGAAAAAATCTCATCTAAAGAGGTTAAAAGGGGAGTTTTAGATAAATACTTAAAACTAGAGCGAGAGATGGATAGCATCTTAAGAGATATAAAAGCTCAAGAGAAGATCTTAAAACAAAATACAGACTCATTCTTGTCTATAAAAAACTCACTAGTAAAAGCTCTAATATCAAAAAAACAGCGTATATAAATATTTTTTGAGATAGGATTTTGCCATGAATTATCAAGAATATAAAAAAGCTGTAGAACTTTTAAATCTCTACTCTCACCACTACTATGTTTTAGATGATGCCCTTACAACAGATGAAGTTTATGATAAGCTCTATCATAATGTCTTAGAGTATGAACTTGCAAATAGCGAAAAAATTTTACAAAATTCTCCTACACAAAGAGTAGGTGATGTGATTTCTAGCGGATTTACAAAAGCATCTCATCTTAGCCGTATGTGGTCCCTTGAAGATGTCTTTGACTCAGATGAACTTGATAAGTGGCTTACAAAAACTTACAAACTAGATAGCAAAATCTCTTTTTATTGTGAACCAAAGTTTGATGGTGCTTCACTAAATCTCATCTATGAAGATGGTGTTTTAAGCAAAGGCATCACCCGTGGAGATGGCGAAGTAGGTGAACTTATCACGCAAAATGTAAAAACCATCCGCTCCATTCCTCTTAGTATAGAGCATAAAGAGCGCATAGAGATTCGTGGCGAAGTTGTTATCTTTAAAGATGAGTTTGAAGCTATAAATGAGGCAAGACTTAAAAACGATGAAGCACTCTTTGCAAATCCTAGAAATGCAGCAGCTGGGAGTTTAAGGCAACTTGATGCAAGTATCACAGCTTCAAGAAACTTAGTTTTTTTACCCTATGGAGTAGGTGAGAATTCACTAGAGTTTAAACTCTTAAGTGATGTGATGGACTACATCTATAAACTGGGTTTTAGGCAACCACCTGTAAGGAAAATCTGCGCTGGTTTTGATGAGATAGAAGCAATATATAAAGAGATGCTAACAAAAAGAGACTCTTACAGCATGATGCTAGATGGCATGGTTGTAAAAGTAAATGAGATAGCATCTCAGATAGATATGGGTTACACTGTTAAAACTCCTCGCTTTAGCGTGGCTTACAAATTTCCTGCAGTTGAGAAGATAACAACTATAAGAGAAATCGTGCTTCAAGTTGGAAGAAGTGGAGTTGTAACACCTGTCGCTCAAGTGGAACCAACTGACATCGATGGTGTGGTAGTTGAGCGGGCTACTCTGCACAATTTTGATGAGATTGATAGAAAAGATATACGCATAAATGATAAGGTAATCATCCTTAGAAGTGGAGACGTTATACCTAAGATCATTAAGGTTTTAACACATGAGAGAGATGGCAGTGAAGTAGCGTATGAAAGACCTACAAAGTGCCCGATTTGTGAGGGTGAACTCTTAGATGAGGGAGTGCTGCTTAAGTGTCAAAACTTGGAGTGTAGAGCTAGAGTTGTAAACTCTATCATCTACTTTGCATCTAAGCCTTGCTTAAATATAGATGGTTTAGGAGTTAAGATAGTTGAAGCTCTCTTTAGCTCTGGGCTTGTAAAAAGTGTAGTTGATCTGTTTAGTTTAACTAAAGAGCAACTCCTAACCCTTGAGGGTTTTAAAGATAAAAAGGCACAAAATCTCTTAGATGCAATACAGAGCGCTAAGGGATGTGACTATTTTAGGTTTATAAACTCTTTAGGAATCGAGCATATTGGAGAGGTGGCATCTAAGACTTTGAGTGAAGCTTTTGGTTCTGGCTTTGTAGATGCGACTAAAGAGGAGATAATTTTATGTGATGGCATAGGAGAAGAGATGGCGGAGTCTCTTTTAGAGTTTGTACGAGTAAATCGTGAGACTATTGCCACACTACAAGAGCTGATAAAACCGCTTGAGCCTACTAAAAGAGAAGAAGCGGAGGAAAATCCTTTTAAGGCTAAAACTGTTGTCTTAACTGGAAGTATGAGTGAGTCAAGAGGAGTTATTAAAGAGTTACTAGAGTCTCTTGGAGCAAAGGTCTCAGGTTCAGTTTCTAAAAAAACAGACTTTGTCATCTACGGCGAAGATGCTGGAAGTAAGTATGATAAGGCGATGGATTTGGGTGTTGTTTGTCTGGATGAAGATGAGATGCGAGCTATGATTAGATGAGACTCGATAACTTTCTTGTAGCAAACTCACATGCTAAGAGTAGAACAAAGGCTGGTGAACTTATAAAAGCGTCACTTGTAAGTGTAAATGATAAAGTAGTTACAAAGAGTGCATTTATACTAAAAGAGAGCGATAAGGTTGAGGTAAAAGAGCATAAGGCTTATGTCTCTCGCTCGGCTCTTAAATTAGCCCTCTTTTTAGAAGAGTTAGAACTTGATATAAAAGATGCAGTAGCCTTAGATATTGGCGCTTCTACTGGCGGATTTACTCAAGTTTTACTAGAAAATGGTGTAAGAGAGGTCAGTTCTGTTGATGTTGGTTTTGCTCAGCTTGAAAAAAGCATCAAAGAAGATGCAAGAGTTAGCTCTTATGAGTCTTGTGATATACGAGAATTTAAGAGTGAAAAAGCTTTTGATTTAGTTGTGAGTGATGTCTCTTTTATATCTCTCTTAAATATTTTAGACGACATAGATAGACTGGCAAGTGATAGAATCATACTTCTTTTTAAACCGCAGTTTGAAGTTGGACGAGATGCCAAAAGAGACAAAAATGGTGTAGTCACAGATGCTAAAGCGATAGAGAGAGCGATGCTAAAGTTTGAAGATAGCACGGAGTTAAAGGGCTGGGAACTTATAAAAAAATCTCCATCAAAGTTAACTGGGAAAGAGGGCAATTTAGAGTATTGCTACTTTTTTAAGAAGTAATTTAATGCTCTAATTCGCCCCTACGCTGTGCG
>Ga0265294_10006989_pt1 | contig 13470 bp, 16 predicted proteins | sample MunlanPumphouse3_FD_192504 | JGI IMG/M metagenome (GOLD analysis project Ga0265294, IMG submission 192504) | Groundwater microbial communities from a municipal landfill in Southern Ontario, Canada - Pumphouse #3 | ecosystem: Environmental > Aquatic > Deep subsurface > Groundwater | place... | reverse complement strand
CTAAGAGATTTATATTTATTAACGAACTCTTCTAATTCTTGTGGTTTTGTTTTTATACCTTTTTCTCTATTGTATTTTTTTTCTTCATCTGATAATTTAACCGATTTGTATTCATTATTAAATATTTCATTAATGAATCTATTAATTTTCATTGTAGACCTTTGCCTAGCATTAAAAATTTTATCTATATCATTTTCAGAAAACCAACTATTTTTAAAATCTTCAATATGTGGTAATACATCATTAAGTTTAGTTGTTACTATAAATGATATTTTATCATCAGAATCTTTATCGATATCTATATATGTTTTTGTATAATTACTATCACCGTTCTCTAAATTTAATAATTTATTTGAAATGTTATCATTTATGTTAATTAACATATCTTTAAATTCAGCAGAAAAACGCAAAGGTAATTTATCTCCATTATTTTCTAATAATTTAGAAAAAATAAAATCAGTGTATGTATTAATATTTTTCATTTATATATTCATAAATTTTTTATTTATATTAAATCCAATGCTTTTAATATAATTACTATATCTTTTGGTAATAATATCTATAACATCATCTCTATTTATATCATTCATATAATAATCTAAATTATTGTTTATTTTAATTTTAATAATATTGTTACTATATTCAACATCTATAATATCTTTGTTTGTTAATTGAATTTTTAAAAAATAATTATTATCTAGATTACCTGTAATTTTTTTAGGTCTAATGTATCTATCACTTCTTTTTTTATAAATAAATGATAAATTATTAATAAGATTATTAATAAAGATATTATCTATTGGGTTAACATCAATTATAATATTATTATTTTTTTCTAATATAAAATCTTTAAAGTTTATAATCATATTTTTCTTTGTATATTTTTAATAAATTTTTATAATTATTTTTAACTCTTTCTGTTAATCTTTTATCAGAATATATTATACCAGAATATTTTTCATAATATTTATTAATATTATCTATAATAGATACATTACTGTTATTGTTTAAATCATTTAATATGATGTCATAATCATCATCCATATCAACAATAATAGATTCCTTTATATTTTTGTTATCTATTTTAAATCCTGGTCTTTGTGTAGATACAATGGATTCTCTAGGACTAAATCCACTTTGCCATAATTTTTTAAAGAGGTCGTTGTATAAATTAATATATTCATTTGATTGTTCTCTTGTGTGTTTAAAATCACCAATCAATGATTTTTTCACATCAGATAGAAACATCTTATATGTTCTGTGATTTTTACCTTCACTTATTATTGAATCATTTAAAAAATTAGAAAATTTAGTTTCCATATATACTATTTATATTTTTAGTATATATAAAAAAATAAAAGGGAAAAAATATTTTCCCTTTAAAATTTCACAACCATATATGGTATTTTATTGTAATCAGCAATATTTATAGAATGTAATGTACCTTTTGACATATTATCCCAAAATGCTATCATTTTATCAGAATTCATGACAATATCTTTATTTCTAACAAATCCAGCTTTTTTACCATATAATTTCCAATTGGGATAATATATTTTTGTTTCGATATTGTTTTCCCTTGCCCATCTTTCTGCAAAAGAATCTGATCCTTTTGCTCCTCCTGATATAATTAATGTTATTGGGGTTTCTTGATGTATTTCATCTAGTTTTGTTTTTAATAATTGATAATTGTTAAATGTTCTTGATCCAACGACTGATAATTTCATAATTTTAGATTGTTATTTTTTAGGGTATTTCTTTTAATTAAATTATATAGTTTACTAAATTTTTGAAAAAATTTTTTCTTACTGTTTATGAAAACAGTTTTAATGGGAGGTGTATTTGTATTTAATAAAATCATTCTAATTTAGAATATATAATATATAAAATGTTTACTTTTTTCTAACTTTATTTCAAATGATATGATAACCAATATGGTATGTTTCTTTTAGTGTATTTTAAAAAATGTAATTTATCACCAATGTAAAAATCCCTATATGATTTAACACTGTTTTCACTTCTATATTTTTCTGGCATGGCTAGTGCAAACTTAGTTAATCCATTATCATTTAAATTAATATCATTTTTAACTAACCAGTCATATACATCATTTGTTTTATGTCTTCTACCATATCTATATGTATATTCGATTAATTGTTCTTTTAATAAGGATAATAACCAGTCATAATTTGATTTACTTTCTAATACCCATTTTAAACAAGGATGATTAATGTGTGTTTTTTTATAAGGTATATCTGTTCTATTTGATGTTAAATGATGAGCAGTGCATAATAATTGAGCGGATTCAATTGGCATTTTAACAATATGTCTATCACAATGGTATTGTGCACATTTTTTTACATCTAAATCTAATATAAATACTTGCATATGAAAAAACTTTTAATATTTTTAATAATAAATTAATTACAAATATAATAATATTTAATTATTTTTTCAAATTAAAATATAATAATATATGATAGATATCAATTTTAATGGAAATGGATTAGAAAAAAGATTATCAAATTTATATCCTTATAAATTTGAAATAGATGGTATTATAATGCAATCTATGGAAGGATTTTTACAATCATTAAAAACTGATGATATATACCATAAACAAAAATTATGGGATTTGTCAGGTGGATTAGCATGGAAATATGGGCAACAATTTAATTGGAAAGAAAAACAATTATTGAATTGGCAAGGAGAACAAATTAATCGGCATTCGGAAAAATATGAAAAATTAATAAAATATTCATATGAATCCCTATTTAAAAACGAACAATTTATATTAAATTTAAAAGAATCAATTGGATATGAGTTAAATCATTCTATTGGTAATACTAATCCATATAAAACAATATTAACTAAAAATGAATTTTTATTTAATTTAAATAAATTAAGAGATAAATTAAAACCACCACGTTTTTATAATTTATTTGATATTTAAATTTTTATATATAATAAAAAACTAAATATTCACTAATGGGTAAAATATTATATTTGAGCGAGATGGAAGAATTTTTCGGACAAGAAGAATGGAAAATACAGATTGACTTATCGGATATATGGAACGAATATTCAAAAGGAAATAAAACAATAGAACAATTTAATAAGGATTATGTTCAAAGAATAATAAAGTATAAAAAGAATATACTAGATTTAGGTAATGATGTTTGGAATGATGTTGTACCATTAATAAATGATATGAATAATAAAAAAACAAAAGAAGATTCTATACCGATATATGAGTCCATTTATGACTGGGGAGATAAGAACGATATACTTATAAAAACAAAATAATTAATTATGAAAATAAAAAGATTTAAAGATTTTAATAAGGTAAATGAAGGTATAAGTAGAACATATGATGAATTTATTGACGATTTAAGGAATGAATTAATGGGTAGAGGTTTAACTGACGAAGAAATGTCACAATATATTGACTATTGGCACGGTAAAGGATATTTACATTTATTATGGGAAGAAGGATCGTCGCCAGATGATGCAATTGAACAATTAAAAGAAGATGATGATAAAATAAAATGGTATAAATAAAACAATTAATTATGAAAATAAAAAAATTTGATCAAATAAATGAAAATAAGAAAATGTCTTTTAGTGAATCATTTAATACTTATATTATATCACCAGATAATAAAGTTATTTCAAAAATAGGATAATTATATATGACAATATTAAAATTTGATAATTTCGTAAATGAAAGATATGAAAAAACAGTAAAAGATTATGCGGTTGGTGATACTGTTTTAATAAGATATAATTTAACAGGAGATGTTACACCAGTTAAAATCATAGATAAAAAATCACATTCGTATTTTATCGTATCACATAAAGTAGAAGGTAGTCATCTATATAATGCACCCGATCACGGTGTTAAGGTAGATGAAATAATAGGTAGAACTAGTGGAGTTGCTTATATGGATAATGATCAAACTACTAATCCAAATATAAAACCAGATACTAGTGGAATAATACCTGGTTGGAATTCATTTAGTAATGATATTTCATTTTAAATTAAAAATTCTCTGTTATTTCCTGTGTTTTTTGGGTTCAATTTAATATGTACCTTACCTGTATTATCAACCATTAATGGTACTTGTTTTTTTAATGTTACATCAAAATTGGTTTCTCTTAGATGTGTTAATAAAGTTGTTGTATGTGTTTCATAACCATCTTTTTCAATTGTAATGTAATATGGGTAATAATCTATCTTAATTATGTTTGTTATATTATTACCAATTTCTTCATTTTCAGGATTTAAAATAACCTTATAACTTTTTAAATAGTAACTAATTTCACCATTTACATCAGTTAATACACTACCAGTAAATTCATTACCTGTTACATCTTTATCTATTGTTTGTTCATACTCAATAAACACACCATCATCATTATTTTTATCTTTTAATGAAATAGTTACACCACTTAAAGGATTACCATTTTCATCACTTACTTTTATATTCAACCCATAATGTTGTTGGGTGTATCCACTACTCTGTGGTATAGTTAAATTATAAGAAAATACCGGTATATTATCTTCATAATATGGATAATAACAATTATAAAAATATGTTCTATAAATGTTTCCATTTGTTGGTTGGTAAATTTTTAAATGTTTTCCACTACTTGAATTATCAAGTAATCTACAATCATACCATCTAACCATATTACTATATGATAAAGTAGCATTTCTCATAATATCCAATCTATAATTATTATAATCTGACCAGTTATTCAAATATCTTATTTTTAGGTCTTTTGTATCACCATACGTTGTTCTAAAATCTGTACCAATTATACTATCTTTAATACCATCTATCCATCTGTTTATAATTTGTGAATATGTTCCAAAATAATAAGTAATATCTTTATTCTCACTGTTTGTTTTATTTCTTGACTTATCAGATGTTATTTTACATCCGTTTATAAACAATGTATTTTGATAACTAGCACTAATAACTGCACGAGAATTGACAAAATCTAATGAACACCCTTGTGTATAATCAGCCTTATTTATATCATCTAACCATAAACCAAAAATCATACTAAAATTTGGGTTATTAATAAACAACCCACCTCTATAAAAATTTATTGTTTTTCCATAAAATGTTGCACTACCAGTACCTGTACCAGTTGTTCTTATCCAACCTTTAATTGTTAAATGGTAATCATATTCATAATTTATATAATCACCAAAACCAGTATTAATTATTTCATCAATTATATTTTTTAATGGATTGGTATAAACACCACCATCAATATCTACACATATAATACCTAAATGGTTTGATATTGTTTGTGTATTAGTTGATTGAATACTATGTATCATATATATTTCTTCACTTTCATAAGTTAGTAAAAAACCCACATTACCATCTTTCATCAAATCACCAACTGTTTCAATCGTAGTACCATAACCACCACTATTAGTATAATCACCACTTGTTTTAGTTATTAATATTTGATACCTTGTATTTAAAGTATGTTCTGGTGGATTAACCCAATTAATTTGTACACTTCTTTCAGTTGTAGTTGTGGTAAATGATACTTCTTCACTTATATCTGAATGAAAACCATCACCTCTTTCAGTTCTATAGAATGGCGAAAAATAAGTATTAGCATATGCAATAACAATAAAATAGTATGTTGTATTTGGTTCTAAATCACCACCACTTACTAACTGGTATGTAATACCCGATACTTCTGAAATTGGTTTATATACAGTTATTGCCATTTATTCATTTATATTTTTTAAAATATCATTATACTGATTAATAAGATTTTGGTGATATTCTATTGAGTGAGTTAATTCTATTATTTCTTTATCTACAATATCTTTTAATATAACACTATCTATTTGGGTACTTTTTAAATCATTTAATTTATCATTTAATTCATTTATTATATGATTATTAAAATATATTTGTTTATTTAGTTCATTAATAGATATTTCTTTATCAATAACACTTCTTTCAATTATTATATCTGGATTGTCCGTTTTAATTATCTGTTTCATAATATTTTAATTATATTTTTAGTCTGTCACAATTATACTTTCTATTCTATCATTTACATCTCGATTAACTGTCCATGTCTTATTACCATCTGTCCAACTTATTAAATTACCATCTACATCATAAGTATATGTTATTGTTTTACCGTCATTATATGTGATAGTATTTAATGTCCCATCCTCATTATAACTTAATGTTTTTGATTTTATATCCTGTGAATATTCAGAATACATTGATTCATTTATATAAATTCCTTTATTTGTCATAATAATATATTATTTTTTAAATTAAAAATTCTCTGTTATTTCCTATATTTTCTGGGTTCATTTTAATATGTATTTTTCCTGATGAATCAACCATTAATGGTACTTGTTTTTTAATGATATCGGTAAATTAATATAACCCTTATCTCTATAATTATCAACATTTTCAACTGTTTCTGTTTCATACCCATATTTACTGATTATTAAATCGATACCATTATAATAAGTATAATAATCAGAATTATAATTTGTAATAATGCCATCTGTTTTTAAATATTTTGTTTTCTGCTCTAAATACTCTATAATTAACTCACCATTAATATCAGTTAATCCAGAATAAGTATTATATTGATTATCAATGGCATTTATATTAACTCCTTCTATTGTATCACCATTTTCATTTTTTACTTTTATTTTTACTTCTCTGTAAAAATAAAATTCAACAAAACCCGCAACCGTATTAGATATTATTTTTTTATTATCTTCTTCGTCAGTGTCGATATTTAATCCAGTATATATAAATTCTGAATCAGGTTTATAAGTATAAAATCTTATATGTTCATTTCTATTATCACTTTTAAATATATAACAATTTTTATAAATATATCTATCTGGTTCATTGCCAGTATCGATATTTGCACCTGCTTGATAAATAGTAAATAATGAGCAGTTCTCGAATATTGTATTATCATACGAAACTTGATTTAGTTGTTGGTTTGATGTAGGTAAAAATGATTTATTCCTTACTATACCTACATTGTAACTATTATTCGTTTTTAAATTAATATAAGATGTTACTTCATCTCCATATGATGAATTAAATCTCTGTGTACCACAAAAAACATTATCACCATAAATATATCCTACAATCGCATTACTAGGTGAATTATTCCAAAAAACACCGTTATTACTTGTATAAACAGTAGAATGACTAAATGATGACGGATTATATAATACTAAACAATTATTTAATGTTATTTTATTACTTCCACTACCTAACAATTCACCGCCCATAATAGTTATATCACAATAACTATCAGTAAGATATGTATTACTACCATTTAATTTTATTGTACCGTGAATAAAAAATGATTTTTTATTCATATATCCTGCTGAACTCGAATAACTACAGTTTTTAATAAATCCACTACTTTGAACTTCATCATAAATATCTTTTAAAGTGTGATTGCCATTTGTACCATAAACAAGAACACTACCTTCGCTTATTAATTCCCTAAATAACCCCTTATCCATACTTAATAAATTAACATTACCACCATAGAATATTTCTGTCGGTTGACTTGTTATTATTGTAGGGTTTGTGTTATTATATGTACTATAAGATGAAGATGTAAAATAATTACTAGTACTAAAACTATTATTAGAATTGTATGGATAATATTCACTAATCCAATACCTAACAAATGTTGAAGGAATACCATATCCAGTCCAAGAATAATTATATAATCCTTCACTATAACAGGTGGAACCACTGTTATCGATATAAGGAGTATCTATAATAAAATTATTATAATCTACCCATTCATCAACTGTGTATCCACTTGTATAACTACCAGTATCGATAGTAAAATCATCACCTTCCACAAAACAGTGTTTAATGCAATTAACAATAGTTCTACCATCACCATTATCAGTAAAACTTTGAATATCACGATATGTTTTGTGTCCAATCTCAATTGATTTATGTGTATCAGTTGTTGTTATTTCATAAACATCACTCAATGGATCAGAAATTCCAGTATATACATTTGGTGTTGTGCTGTAAAAACCAACAATGTAATATTTTGTATTTGATTTTAAATTACCACCTTCAATCAAATTTATTTCTAATGTGGGTTTTAAATACCCATAACAATGTAATCCAGATATAACTCCCATTTTTTATGATTTTTTTATTTTATTTAAGAAATCTTCTTTTTCTTTTATTTGTGTTTCAAAATAAACCATTTCTAATTCAATATTATGATTTTTTTCATATATAATTTCTTTTATTTCATCAGGATATTGTTCATTAACTTCTAACATATTAAATTGGTTTAATTGATTTTTCAATTCTAAAATTTCCTTTTCTAAATCTTTAATATTTATTTCTTTATCAATAACACTTCTTTCAATTATTATATCTGGATTGTCCGTTTTAATTATCTGTTTCATAATATTTTAATTTGATTTTTAGTATGTAATACTGTACGTAATATATCTTTTACTAGTATTTGTAGAACTAATTTGTGCATTTTTAAACCAGTATATTTTTTGTTTTGGATTCCATTCTATATTATTCCCATTACCATCATAATCTAAACCATTTGATAAATTATTAACTTGTGTTTCTGATAAATCCCATTCGCTACCTGTATATGTACCTAAATCGCCTAATTCTTCTGTTGATCCACTTACAGTATCACCAATATTGGCAATATTAATATAACATATATTTGACCAACTAATACTGGTAAAAACATTTCTATTTATAAAAATATAATCTATAAATTCATTTGAACCATATATATCAGGATTATCATTTACATAAAATTGATAAAATGATGTATTTAATGTTACACCAGATAAATTACCTGTTAAACTACCAAATTGTCCATGAAAATAATATAATCTATTTGATAGGTTAAAATCTTCTACAATATTACTGGTTATATTCATTGGTATAGTGGATGTTCCATTTATTCTCAAATCATAAATATTATTATGTTTTAATCTACCTGTTAATTGTGGAGAATTATACAAATAACATGTTTGTGGTGCAATATTCCAATTTGATGTATCACCACTAATATTAGGATTAGTATGTAAAATTAAAGTTGATGTTATATTTATTGTTGTACCAGTTAACCAATTTGTTAAATCACCATAAAAATTGGTATTATGAATATATAAATTTCTAATACCAGTACCTATATTTAATTTACTTAAATCGGTATATGAATCTTGTATAGTATGTAAATCTAACCTATTTAATCTATCACCAATTATAAAATTAGATAAATCACCTGTTATACCACTTATATTATTTAAATATAAATAATATAATTGATTTGTAAAAAATTCACCTTCGTCAAAATCAATATAAATATCATTATCACTTAAATTTAATGTGTTATTTAAACTATCAGGTAATACCATACCAACAATACTACCGTATATCATATTATCATTTAAATATAAATAACGAATATGATCATTAAAAGTTATACCAGATATATAACCAGTTATGTCTTTATTACTCTGAAAATAAATTTGATCAGTATTTTCAGGTATTACAAAATCATGAATATTACCATGTAATCTATTATGTGACATATTTATAGTAGTTATACTACTGAAATTTATATCATTAATATCATCAACCATTGATTGTTGATATTCTAAATAAAAATTTGATATATTCGGAAATGTTACACCAGATATAGATACTATATTATTATATCTTAAATTAACAGTACTTATTTGTTTATCAGGAAATATAACATTATTAATAGATGTAATTTGTGTATGATTTACAGTCAAATTATTTAAAACAGTATTTGAAAAATCATATGGTATATCTGTAATATCACCATACCTTAAATTAAACGTATTTAATGTATCCGGTAATTCCCATTGTGATAAATCACCATATATTTGTGATATATATAACGTCGAAGAATATCCATCAAAATTAAAACTTGATAATTGAGTATTACTAATATCCCAATTTGATAAATCGCCATATATCTGATTATTAGTTGATGATGTATTATTATAATAAAAATATGTCAACCCAGTATTAAAATCCCAATCTGTTATATCACCTATGATATTATTAGTATTTGATGATGAATTAATATCCAAGTGAATATAATTTAAATTTGATGTATTTAAATTTGTTAAATTTCCTATTAATTTACTGGGATATGTTATATTTATATATTCTAAATTTGAACTAATGATATCTATATCACCTAATAATTCTGTATTGTTATAAAAAGTAAATGATTTTAAATTTTTAAAATTTACATTATTTAAACTACCAGAAAATTTAGTATTTCTAAAATTTATTGTTTCTAAATTATCAAAATTTTCAATATATTCAATATTACCTCTTATAACCGAATCATAAAATTTTAATACTTTTAAATTTATTGGTAATTTATAATGTGTTAAATCTTGATCAAATAAACTAGTATTATAAGATGTCTGAATATACATTTCAAACTCTTGTAAATTTTTAAATAAATTTAAAAATTCTTTAATATCTCCTCTATATGGTCTATTTGAATAATTCAAATATATTCTTAATTTTTTAACCGAATCTACATTACCAAATACATATATATTTTTATTTACATCTACGTAACTATTATATGATATTAATTGATTATATAATATATCAGTGGTAAATATCTTTTTATCCAAAATATCACCATCATCAACATATATTTTTAATGGATTATTTTCACTTAAACCTTCAGTTTCTATATAATATATAACTCGATCATTAGTTTCTAAATAAGAATTTACAACTAATGATTTTGTAATATTATTACCGTTTCTAATTACTGTATTACCATTTTTTAACATAATAAATTAAATATTTTTAATAAATAAATCCTTCTATTAATATATCAGATGTTAATTCAACTCCCGGTGTTGATGTTACTCTTAGAATTAAATTACCTGATGTTAATACAATTGATTTTCTAGCTTCTGTTTGATATATATTTAAATCATAAATATCATTAGCATTAACATTACTATATATTTCACCATTCAATATATTATTATAATATAGAGATGCATTACTGCCTATATTTATAGTAAATGAACCTGATATAGTATTATTAGTTATCAATTTGATACTATTAATTACTAATTTTTTACCAGATGGTATTGTTAATAATGTATTATTAGATGTACTATTTAAATTAATATCACGAATGAATATATAATTAGGTATAGTTGTTATGGTTGGACCTAAATCAGTTACAAATAATGTTTGTGTATCATAGGAAAATTTTTGTCCAATATATTGTAATGCAGTTTCATTACTAACCCATTCATCAATAACATTAATTTCTTCTATTTCATTATTTGCATTACCCACCCATGTTTTTGAATCACCAATTGGTTTATTAAATCCTTCTTTTACCCAATATCCAGGATCACCGCTAACATATCTTAATTTAACATCTTCTAAACTTAAATTCACGTTTATACCTAATCCATTAATATCTTTGAAATTCGTAAAGGTATAATTATACGTACTATCAGGATTAGGCTTAGGTTGTACCCAATCATAATCTTTCAAATTAGTTGGTTGTGTAGATGACTGTGTAACAGTACCTCTAAACCCACCTGTATCTAACTGTTTATCATTTGACCATTCGGTTCCATTATAAACCAATACTTGTCCACTAGATAAATCGATAATATTGGTATCTTTTAATTGTTGTAAAGTGGTTACTGCAGAACCATTTACCCATGTACCGCCAGAATATGTCAATACTTGTTCTTCTTGTGGACTTGTTATTGATGTGTCTGATAGTTCGCTTAATGTTGTTATAGGTGATCCATTAACCCAATTAGAACCATTATATGTTAATACTTGATTTATTTGTGGGTTTGTTATTGATGTATCTGTTAATTCGATTAAAGATACAACTGGGTCATCTATTGAAATTTTTCCTTCACTATCGATATTAATATTATTACCTATTTTTACTCCACCTAATCTATCTGGTGCAGCAATTGGTAATGAAGATGGATCAATTTGATTTGATTGGTTTTTATATGTTATTTCTGCCCACTGTACTATTAATTCAACATTAGTCCAATCATTTGAACTAACATATAATTGTGTTGTTTCTGTGTTACTTAATCTTCTATTTACTGTTATTGATAATGTTTCACCAGATTGGACAATAATATCATTATATGGGTTTATTTCGTTTCCAATTGTTGTTGTACCTACATTTAAATATGCTGTTGATGTACCAGTGTTTTCAATATATATCATACCTAATGTTAAACCAGATGATATAGTACCTAAAAATGTATTTTCAGTTATACCAGACACTGTTGTTAATCCTGGTATGGTTGATTCCATAACAACATTTGGATCAATTTTAAATTTATTTTCACCTGTTACATATATACCACTATCTTGATCAACAAATGTTGTTGCATCAAACCTATGATAATGTGTTGTTCCAGATACTTCATTTATACTAGTGTTTGTTATATTAGATGGTGTACCTAATATTATTGTACCACTTGTACTTGTTATATTACTAAAGTCCATACCCAAACCAGATTCAATACTAAGATTTTGCCATGAACCTTTACCGTTATCATCAGATACTAAAAATTTACCATTTGCTAAATCACCTTGTTGTAAAGTTATACTATCTGTTATTAAATTAACAGTACCTGTTGTAGCTTTTATGAAAAATTTTCTATCAGATACAGATGAATTAATTAAAAATCCTGTTTCTAGATAATGTGTTGCACCTGGTATATTTAATCCTTGTGCACTACCAAATTTTACTGTGCTAGTTAATTGACCACTTGAATTTTTACCTACAAAATTAAATAATGGTACAGAATTATCAGGCCTAGAAAAAATTTCACCATTAATTTTTAATTTTTTATCTTCCCATTTTAAATCATTATCATAAGATAATTCATTATCATCAGACCAAAATGATACAGTGTTTGTAATACCACTACCTACCACATTATTTTCAGGTAGTTCATTATCATTTATAGATACCCATCTAGATGTGCCACCATCTCCTGTGTTTATTACAGATATACCATCTGGTACTACATCATAATTTGATTTATAACTAAAAAATTTATTAAGATCTTGACAAAATGTTACAATTTTATCATGTCCAGACGATAATTCTAAATCAGCTATAGTAGCATGATATAGCTTTCTAATTTGTTTTTGGTTTATTCCCATTTTCCTATATTCTATTTTTTAGAACTAAAACAACTTGTTTATAAGGAAGGTCGGTAAACCTTACTATTATGTTATTGTTTTTAATCTTTTATAATATTTCATATTTATTTTTATTTATATATTAAAAAAATAAAACCAAAACATATACAAATAAAAAAACCTGATTAAAAAATCAGGTTTTTAA
>Ga0265294_10006988_pt1 | contig 13470 bp, 15 predicted proteins | sample MunlanPumphouse3_FD_192504 | JGI IMG/M metagenome (GOLD analysis project Ga0265294, IMG submission 192504) | Groundwater microbial communities from a municipal landfill in Southern Ontario, Canada - Pumphouse #3 | ecosystem: Environmental > Aquatic > Deep subsurface > Groundwater | place... | reverse complement strand
GTAGCGCAGAGGCAGACCAGCGGCAGAGAGGATCTGTTCACGGACAATATCAACACCGGTCACCATTTCAGTCACCGGATGCTCCACCTGTATGCGGGTGTTCATCTCCATAAAAAAGAAATTATTTTGCTTGTCGACCAGGAACTCAACGGTGCCAACGCTATCGTAACCCACGGCAGCAGCGGCATTTACCGCAGCATCCCCCATGGCCTTACGAATCTCCGGGGTGACTACCGTGGAAGGCGCCTCTTCAATGAGCTTCTGATGGCGACGCTGGATGGAACAATCGCGTTCCCCCAAATGGATCACATTTCCATGTTTGTCGGCCAGGATCTGAATCTCCACGTGCCTTGGTTGCTCGCAATATTTTTCAATATATACTTCCGGGTTGCCGAATCCGGCCTGGGCCTCGGCACGCGCCGTAGCAAAGGCGTTCGGCAGGGCAGCCTGCGAATGAACTATCTTCATCCCCCGTCCTCCACCACCTGCAGTAGCCTTGATAATCACCGGGAAGCCAATCTTCTTGGCTATCTTGACAGCTTCATCAACAGTTTTAACCCCTTCCTTGGCGCCGGGAAGAATTGGAACTCCTTGCTTTATAACGGCTTGACGGGCGCTGATCTTGTCCCCCATGATCCGCATACTTTCAGGACTGGGGCCAATAAAAACAATACCGCACTTCTCACATACCTCAGCAAAATTGGCATTTTCAGACAGGAAACCATAGCCGGGGTGAATGGCCTCGGCATCGGTCAACTCAGCGGCGCTGATAATGGCGTTTATATTGAGATAACTAAGGACGCTGGGCGCTGGACCAATACAAACACTTTCATCGGCAAGCTTGACATGCAGCGAGTTACTGTCTGCCTGGGAATAGACCGCTACCGTCTTGATACCCAGTTCCTTGCAAGCTCGAATAATACGAATGGCTATCTCGCCACGATTGGCAATAAGTACTTTATGAAACATTAAGAGCATCTCCCGTTAATTTATCCAAGCGTTCGGCGTTTCGAGTATGTTGCAGAGTGATGGACGAAACGTGATTAGAGTTTTTCAACAATAAACAGTGGATCACCGAACTCTGTCGGCTGTGCGTTTTCCTTACAAATTTTGACAATTTTGCAGCGGAACTCAGCTTCGATCTCGTTCATCAGTTTCATTGCCTCAACAATGCAAAGTACCTGACCAACTTCAACAAGTTGTCCAACCTCAACGTAGGAAGCCGCATCCGGGGCCGGTGCACGATAGAAGGTTCCTACGATTGGCGAATTGATGCTTTCACCAACTTCCTCGGCATCTGCGACAGCAGCGGGGGCAATAGAAGAAGCCGGCGCTACAGGGGGGGGTGTTATTGGCTGCGGGACTGCATATGATGCGGCAGGAGGCGCCACGGCAACATATTCAGTCTTCTGGCCCCGCTTAATGACGATTTTTTCTTCGGAGTTGTCCATCTCAAACTCGGTTATATCGGTTTCAGTGATCATCTTTATCAGCACTTTCAAATCCTTTACGTCCATCCTCTTCTCCTTTGAATGCTTTTAAGCAGATACACGGCAAACATAGCAGCAATGATCCACCCGTTAAAATAATACTACACTATCATCAGTTCCTTTGGAACCTGCGTCAGCAGCTGACAACCATCAGATGTAACTACTACGGTATCTTCAATTCGAACGCCACCAAAACCCGGGATATAAATACCTGGTTCAATGGTAAAAACCATTCCCTTTTCGATAATCGTTTCACTACGGGGTGATAGCACAGGTTTTTCGTGAATCTCCAAGCCAACCCCGTGTCCCAAACCGTGACCGAAGAAATCACCATAGCCATGACCTCTAATAAACTCCCGAGCCATGGTGTCCAGCTCACGGCAGGTCATACCAGGTCTAACCGCTGCGATTGCCGTGTCATGGGCTCCCTTCACAATTCCGTAAATCTCTCTGGAGCGATCATCCGGTTGTCCGACAGCCACGGTAACCGTCTCATCTGAGTGATAGCCGTGCCTGACAGCTCCAAAATCGATCGTCACAAGTTCGCCGGAACGGATTTTTTTCTCGGACGCCCGGCCATGGGGCATAGCACCCCGCTCTCCCGATGCAACTATGAAGTCGAATGCCCTGCCTTCAGCACCACGCCGACGCATTTCAAACTCCAGTTCACGGGCAAATTCAACCTCGCTGACACCCGGTTTCAGAAGCGGCAGAACATTAATAAGCGAGGTCGAGGCGAGTGATGCGACCTCCTTAAGTCGATCCAGTTCATCCATATCCTTACAGGATCGAATCTGGTCAACCTCTCCTTCGATTGCCACTAACTCACTTCTGGCCAGTTTACCAGACAACGTCCTGAAATCAGAAACAGTTGTATGGGACGCCTCAAAGCCGACCCGAGAGAAGTTCATTTCCGCAATCAAACCGGCTACAGCATCCAGCTTAACTGTAAACTGCCGTATATCAACAGCCCCCACCTCAACAGAGGCCTGTGTGGTATAGCGCGAATCGCACATAAACCAACCGGCCTCACGGGTAAGCAGCAGCGCGCCTTCCGAGCCACTGAAACCACATAAATAGCGAATGTTTAGCAGGCTCGTGAACAGGATGGCATCAAGTGCATATGAATTGAAAAAGCGCTCCAGTTTGTCGCGCCTGTTTTTTAACTTATTTAGTAACATTAAATATTGCACGTAATCCCAACAGGTAGCTATCGCACCCAAAACCGCAGATCTGTCCGACAGCCAACGACGCAGTCAAGCTTTTGTGACGGAATTCCTCTCTACGATGAATGTTGGAAAGATGTACCTCAACAAAAGGCAACCCGACAGAAGCCAAGGCGTCACGGATAGCAACGCTGGTGTGGGTATAGGCGGCAGGGTTGATAACAAGACCATCGTACGTACCAGCGGCCATCTGGATTGCGTCAATCAACTCACCCTCAGCATTTGACTGTAGAAAGACAACGTTACAGCCAAGTTCAACAGCCAGATTATCGATAGAGCTATTGATCTCGTCCAGCGTCAGAGTACCGTAGACCTCAGGTTCACGTTTACCGAGAAGGTTCAAGTTGGGACCGTGCAGGATAAGAAAGCGCATATCATCCAAGCTCCTCTGCCATGGAATGCGCTTTGAGCCGCAGAAGATATCGACCCTTGCCAAAATTGCCCTCTTTGGCCATAACCAGCACCGCAAACAACTCGTCATTCAACACGCGCATGACAACCCGCACCTGACCTGTGGTAATCGAAACCTCCTCCATCTTCCCAACCTTCATGACCGCAACAGCGCGCTTGATCTCCTTGAGTACAGTAGCATATTCGACAATCATAAGTTGCAGATCGAATTCAGTTTCAGCCACAATGACTTCGTCGATTGGAATACCATCATAAGCCATAATGATGGCGGCAAGTCCCCCATCCACATTCTCAACAATTTCTCTCAAAGTATCTTTTAGCGACATGCCTTTATCCTCCTGATGTTGTCAAGCCAACCCTCAAGAACGGAAACAGCATTATCCGCTTCCCCTTGCGCGGGAGGTAGTACAGATATCGCGGACGATTTCCCCTGGAATGCCCATCCTGTAGCGGGATTCTCGCCGTACCCTAAATCCTGAGAAGATTGGATCCCAATCAATTCCTTGTTCTCCAACTTCGCAATACGCGACTTCACATCGCTGTTGGCTGGATCATCAACCAGAATAACACGATAAATTTCCAGCGCTTTTTCAATGAACCCCTGCTGAACATACAGTTCAGCCAACGTGACGGTGGAAAGAGGGTCATGAGGTATAGAAGCAGGTGACTCAGCCTCATCAAACTCGACCAAATCAGCCTCGTCCATTTCAAGAATTTCAATATCTTCAATGATCTCTTCCGATTCGTCAATCTCTTCTTCAAACGCCCCAAACTCGACATCCGGTTTGTCGCCGACGGATTCATCAACGTACATCGGAATTGCACTGCCTTGAGAAACCTCCATCATTGAAATTGATGTACTACGTTCAAGGGCCTCCAGCTCAAATCTACATTCCACGTCATCCGGATAAAATTCCAATACAGTTCGAAAAGCCCTTTCGGCAGCTTTATTGTTGCCGTCCATGAACAGGAGGCGTCCCAGCAGCATTTGCGCTTCCCTGTCTTCCGGCAGAGCTGTGGCGACCTTTTCCAATGCATCGCGACTCTCGTCCAGCAGCCCTTTTGCATGGCAGGCCAAGGCAAGTGCCCGCTGGCCGGCAACGTAGCCGGGATACTTGGCCACCCCCTGCCGCGCGGTATAAAGTGCATCGTCAACAAACCCGACCTTAAGATAGACCTCTGACAATCGCGCAAAAATGTATGAATCGGGTGTCTGCGACAGCAGTCCCTCGTAGTTCTTAATATCAGCCCAGAAAGATGCGATATCATGCTGCATGGTTCACACCTCCAGCCCGCTTAAGGTAACCAACTGCTCTGGCAATAACTTTTCCTCAACATAGCTGCCGATTCCTTGATTACAGATAAAATTAATAACACCGTTACGGTTCTTCTTGTCCTTCAAAAGTGCATCCAGAAGCCTGATGCGCTCAACTGCCGGTGGTGTCACTGGAAGCCCGAAACTCTTGATCAGCCCCACGATCCTGCTAGCATCCACCACAGAACAGTATCCTTTTGCCTTGCAGATTCGAACGGCAAGAACCATTCCTATCGCCACTGCTTCGCCATGAACAAGTTCTCGATAACCTGCCAATGTTTCAAGGGCATGTCCCAAGGTATGGCCATAATTGAGAACGGCACGCAAACCGGATTCCTTCTCGTCAAGCTCCACGACCTGAGCTTTCAATCCGCAACAACGGTGAATAACTTCTACCAGACACTCCCGTTCCATGGCAAGAATCGCGTTAACGTTCTGTTCCAGATATTCAAAAAAAGCATAATCAATAGCAACACCATACTTGACAACTTCAGCCATGCCGGCACGAAACTCGCGTTCCGGCAACGTAGCAAGAGTATCAACGTCTATCAGCACCAGTTGTGGTTGATAGAAGGCGCCAATCAGATTTTTCCCGCGTGGATGATCGATAGCTGTCTTGCCACCCACGCTGCTATCAACCTGGGCCAGCAGCGTGGTCGGAACCTGGACAAAAGGAATGCCGCGCAGATATGTAGCTGCCGCAAAACCGGCCAAATCCCCTACCACACCGCCACCAAGTGCGATTACGAACGAATTGCGGCCCAGACCCGCTTCAATCAATCTATCATATACACTATTCAGGGTTGTTGCGTTCTTGAATTCCTCACCATCTGGAATAGTTATCACAGTGACAATGTTTCCGGCATTAACCAATGATTGCTGAACCACATCACCATACAGCGCGGCAACTGTAGGATTGGTAATCACCGCCACGTCTCCGTTAAGACCGGCTGCGGCGCAGCGTTGGCCAATCGAAGATAGTAAGCCACTATCGATCAGGATATCGTAACTGTATTCACCCAAATTAACAGTCAGCACACTCACGCCGGAAACTCCTTTAAACCCTTATAAGGGAGCCGGAAAAAACAAATATACCGTTTTACATCCCGTATTCAGGCCGCCTTTGCCGCCCCTTCAATCGCAAAATCCTCAACGTAGCACTGCTACGCCTGCGGTTTTGCTCAATCAGGAACGACAAATTCGACCTGAATACGTGCGTAAAACCTGGTATATCAGTTTATTCCGACTCCCTAAAAACCGCCAGCATATCTTCTACGGATTTGCCTTCCGTGTCAATTCTAATATTAGAAAATACGTTACCAAATAGGGGTTCTGGTTGATTAAACTTGACAATCAACCATGTTTTGAGATTATTGATAGCACTATGCGGATTGGAACTCTTGGATGTTACATAACATTATTCTTGCTGACACAAGTATTGCTGATCGTCCTGATTCCGATTCAGCCGATTCTCGCTGATATTTACCGTTATGATGATGAAGAAGGCATCATTCATTTTACCGATGCTCCCACGGACCGGCGCTTTAAAATCTTCATGCGTGATTTCAAAAAAGACAAATTATTGCGTTCCAGACTCCACTTGCCCAGCATCGCCAACCCAGCCGAATACGAGCAAATAATCAGGACCAGCGCAGATAAATACGGAGTAAGCGCATCGCTTATCAAGGCGGTCATCCATGCCGAGTCCGGATATGATCCAAACGCCGTCTCTCCCAAGGGAGCCAGTGGCCTGATGCAACTTATGCCCGGCACGGCTCGCTCACTCAAGGTCAGCAACAGTTTTGATCCTAAAGACAATGTAGAAGGTGGTGTAAAGTATCTGCGTTTCCTGCTGGACACATTTCGGGGTGATGTTTCTTTGGCCCTGGCTGCCTACAATGCCGGCCTGAACAAGGTAGCCAGGTTTGGCGGTATACCCCCCTATACGGAAACACGCACATATGTAAATCGGGTATTATCCTATATGCAATCCTACCAGGCAAACTAATCGATGACCACTCGCGAACAACCCGCCATTCTGAATATGCCAAATATACTCACCATGACGAGGATCGCGGCAATTCCCCTGATGGCTCTGTTTCTCATGTTCCCCTCGAAACACAACGGATTCTGGGCGGCTGCGGTTTTTGCGCTGGCTTCCATCACTGATTGGCTTGATGGCTATCTGGCTCGACGCATGGAGATTGTCACTGTCTTTGGAAAATTTCTGGATCCGATTGCCGACAAGTTAATCGTTATGGCTGCCCTTATCATGATTCTTCCATTTGGCTGGGCGCCAGCCTGGATGGTGTTGCTTATCCTGGGCCGGGAAATCATAATCACGGGATTGCGGGGAATTGCATCAAGCGAGGGAATCATTATCCCTGCCAGCGATCTGGGAAAGTTCAAGACCATCTTTCAGATAGTTGCCATTCTGGGACTTCTGCTGCACTACGACTACAACTGGTTGTTCGGGATAGAGCATGTATGGCTGCATGTCAATATGCACAATGTCGGGATGTTCTATCTTTGGATTGCGACGCTGCTTACCGTCTGGTCAGGTATGGATTATCTGGTCAGGTTTATCAGGGTGATTGCCCGGTAATGTTAGTCTCTCTAACGGGTTGATTTTCCCAGGGCAACGTCAAACTTTTCTCCACCATAGCTGAACCGCACCCGATCCTTCAGAATGTCTTCAACCTTGGCTCCCTCAATAATCGAACCACTGGAAACAGAGACTCCGTTAACTATCGCAACCCTGTCCGTACTTTCGTCCTGAAAGGCGATGCCATTAACCTTGAGGGATGGCGGCATGACAGGTGTGGCCGGTCGTATTATTGCAGACATAGGAGCTTTCTGGGTTGGTACAACAGGGAGCTTTACCTCTGAGTGTTTTATCTGCTGGACAGGTTGAACAGTTGCAGGCAACTTTGGTGGTTTTGCGGAGGATGGCGTAGTAATGTCGCGTTTAAGAATACTGCGATTTGATAGCATCTTGCCAGGTCCAGGCAATTCAGCCTTGATGTTCTGATTCTGTTGCTTTTTGGCAACAGGCGTAACTACAGCGGCAGAGGAGGGTGACCCTAAAGGAAGCAGAGCAGATACAGGAATATTTCCTGTGTCAGGCTTCATAAAGACATAGGTTGCGCCAGCACCACAGACGAATAAAAGCGCTGCCAGCAGTGAGATGCCCATGGGAGAAAAATGCCGCGAAGCATCACCTCGCAGGATCTCAGAATCGATTTTGAGGGAATCTGGCTTGCGAATAGATTTTTCGTCTTCTAATTTTTTTAGTGCGTTGAGGATGGAACTCATTAGTTGTGTCCGTTTTTACTTCTCTTTAAGTAATGGAACTATCTGGTTTATTTCAAACTTTGTGAGGGCAGCCAGGGTTAACTCGCCCAACGAATCATTAATTGGAATTCCTCTCGAACGCTGAAACTCTCGAACGGCTTTGGTCGTTGCAACGCTGTAGAAACCATCAATTGCATCCTGGTAGAAATCAGCCTGTTTGAGGAGTCGCTGTAGTGCCCTGATTTCGTAGAGTTTCTCTCCCGGGGTAATCGTGTCAGGTATTTTGCCGGAATTTCGCCAAACAAGATAGTATCTTCCATTTGCAACAGAGCTAAGTTCATCTTTGTTTATGGTGTTGCTGCCGAACAGGGCAGGGGATATGGATAACAAACCATTCTTTCCCACAGATGTTATCGCGAGACAATAGTCCCCGATCTTACCTGGAACCCTTGTCTCAACAAGAATGGGAAGATTAAATCCGAGGGCTTTCTCCATCGAACCTTCATAGAGGGTGATTCTCAGATTCCGTTTTGCCGCAAGATGACCAAACATCACTGGTACTTTCAACTGTCCATGGAATATCTTGACAGGTTTGGCTCCCCATCGGCTTACAAGAGCATTGAAGGCTTGCACATGTGTTGCGTTCTGATCGTAGGAGATAATTTCCTGTTCAAGCTTTGATGTGTTTTGTGCCGACACCATTTGAGCGGAAATTGTGCCTGATAGCGGAATAGCAGCGTCAGGTTTTGCTAAGGCAACCTTTGCTTGCGCATGGAAACGCGCTGGCAACCAGTGAGAAGAAGATAATGCAATGACAACTACCATAATAATAGTGGCGGTTATAGCTGCAAAAGTCAGTGACAAACGCTTTCCTTGCGGGATGTTTATGATCTCCCTGATAGCGCGTGTTACGATGTTTGAACTGATACGACGTCGTTCCTCACCGTAGGCTATCAGAAGTGCACGGTCACAAAGAATATTGATCATGCGGGGAACTCCGCGTGTATAGAGATATATCCACTTGATGGCATAGAGACTGAATGAGACACCACCGGTCTCGCCGGCAACATCCATGCGGTGTCGGATATAGGTGCGGGTTTCGTTTGTACTCATGGGCTTGAGTGTATAGCGGACGGCGATACGCTGGTTGAGTTGGCGCAATTCCGGACGCTCCAATAGTATCTTGAGCTCGGGCTGACCCGCCAGGATTATCTGAATAAGCTTGTCGTTTTCGGTCTCCAGATTGGAGATAAGACGAATCTGTTCCAATACTTCTGGCTTTAGATTCTGGGCTTCGTCAATAACCAGAACCACGGTCCTGCCTTCTGCATTTTCAGCAAGCAGGAAGCGATTCAGTTCGACCAATAATTCGTTTGCATACTCACTTTTGGAGTTGAGGCCAAATTCATGATTAATGCTCCGCAACAGTTCAACACCAGTCAGACATGGGTTAAAGATCAAGGCGGTGCGATAGTTTTCATCTTTTAGTTGTCCCAGCAAAGTGCGCAACACGGTCGTTTTGCCGGTACCCACCTCACCGATAAGCTCGATAAAGCCATAGTGGTTGTTAATACCATACAAGAGGTGGGCAAAAGCCTCTTTGTGATTTTTGCTGAGGAAAATGAAGCGTGGATTGGGTGTAAGGGTAAATGGTTTTTCATTGAAGCCAAAATATTTAGTGTACATGGATACCGTTGTTGTTAGATACTATTAAATTTAATGTTGTTGTATATTTCATACTATCTGTATATTTTCAAGTTAAATCCAGGCGAATCCACGAATATAACAGCCTACATCAGGATGCCCATTTATCAAGTTTATGCGATACATTACCTGTAAGTCAATAACACTAGAAAATATAATACAAAACCGGCATATCGACGGTGATTTGATATCGGTTGCGGCAGCTTACCCGTTTCGAGCTTCACCCCAGTATGCCGAACTGATTCTGCAACCAGGTGATGCCATATGGAGGCAATGCATTCCGGACGTACGGGAACTCGATGATTGTGGACAGCTACCTGACCCACTGTCGGAGGCATCTCTTAGCCCGGCGCCAGGATTAATACATCGTTACCCGGACCGGGCGGTGCTGCTTGTATCGAATCGTTGCCCTGTATATTGCAGATTCTGTATGCGCAAACGTCACGTTGGCGCAGGAGATGCGCCGCTTAGTCGTGACGCGCTTAATCAGGCAATGACATACATCGCTGCAAATTCTGCCATTCATGACGTGATTCTCTCCGGTGGCGACCCACTCATGCTTGATGATGCCTCACTCTGTCATATACTCAGTCAACTGCGTGCCATTAATCACGTTAAAATTATCCGCATTGGCACGCGCATGCCAGTTACCCTACCAGATCGTGTAACAGCAGAACTCTGTAGCATGCTGAAACGATTCCACCCGATATATGTTAATACACATTTCAATCATCCCGACGAGATTACATCAAAATCTGCGAAGGCATGCCACCAGTTAGCTGATGCCGGGATACCGCTAGGGAACCAAACTGTGCTCCTGCGTGGGGTGAATGATGATGTCGAGATAATGAAATATTTAATGACAGGATTACTGGAACTACGTGTGAAGCCTTATTATATTCATCAAATGGATCTTGTCAAGGGTACGGCCCATTTTCGCACCCCGGTTTCAAAGGGTTTGGAGATCATCAGGGCACTGCGCGGCCATGTCTCTGGAATGGCTGTGCCCCACTACGTAATTGACTTACCGGACGGAAAAGGGAAGGTGCCAATCCTGCCTGATTCAGTAGAACAGGAAGGGGACACGTTCTTTCTGACAAATTATCAAGGAAAAAAGATCGCCTACCGCGACATTGGGGGGTTGTAAGCCCAAAGGACGAACTTGAATTAGCGCGTAAGCGAATAAGAGAGGTGACAACATGAACACAAATAATCATCACTTGGGGTCAAGTCTCGATGACTTTCTGCATGAGGAAGGCATTTATGATGCTGCAAAGGCCGAGGCGATTACGCGCGTGATCTCGTGGCAAATTGCCGAGGAGATGCGCAAAAAGGGTATTACCAAAATGCAAATGGCTGAACAGATGCACACAAGCCGCACTCAGGTTGACCGTATTCTGAAGGCAAAGGGCAACGTGACAATTGAGACGCTACAACGTGCCGCCGCACTTATCGGGCGAAAACTTCACCTTGAGTTGGTATAAGCGTGACAAATATGCAAACAGGATCATGACCGTGGTTAAGCAGGTTCGTGAAAGTAATCGTCAAAAAGCGGAGACTCCGGAAGCAGATAAAGTCTCTGTTTCCGAAAACTTAGGTGAGTGAGCATTTCTAGGGAAACATCATGTTGTGTATTATTAGCCGTGTTTACCGCAAACGTACCAGGGATATTGGTCATATCAGTTCGACATCCATTTTGTAGAGTGTTGGCCAATGTAACTTTTATATAAAATTTAGTATGTTACGTTAATATCATTTTAAAGTTTTTTCAAGATTAGCAGGCTTGATGGTATGTTGGCCGGATCTGATCAATAACAAGTTGAAAAGAAAAAGGAGATGACAATGAAAAAGATTGGTTTTCTTGCAGCAATGATAATCATGGTACTGAATGTCGGCTGTGTACGGATGGTAAATGTTGATACAGCAAATATTGGTGCAACTGGAGAAGAAATGACCATCAGTACTGGTGACATTTTTTTCGAAAGAGAAGTAATGACTGGTAAGAAAAATGTGGGAGATCCAAACAACTCTGTTTTTGGTGGTGATGCTTACCGCATCGAGTTGGTGATAGAAGCTGTTTCTAAAGACAAATTAAAGCTGGGTTATTCCGAATATATGAAGCCACCATCACCCTATGGCTACTACGAGGACAGAGCATGGATGAAAAAGCCTGCCTTCAGTAGAACACTAGAATTCGATCTGAATGAGAGCAAAATTGTGTCGTACAAAGCCTATGAATTTGCTGTAACAAATGTTCAAGGCAGCAAACTTACTTATAAACGCATTAAATAAAAGAACATCGTCTGATGCTTACTCACTACACACGCACGACGGAAGCAGTAGTAAATATCCTGACGTACGGGTTCGGCTGGTTTATAAATCACCGTAGGTTGGCTCAACTGCTTGTGCCTTGGCACGACTACACCAAGAGAGAGCCACAGCAATACGGAATGATTTCCTTTACCGAAAATGAGCCAATTCATGCCAAGGCGCATTGCGAGGAATTTGGTTTCTTAGGAATTGTGGTTTCCGACAAATGGGCAATCGACAAAAACGCACAAAGAGTGATCTATGTTGAAGAAGATGGTCCCGCAACAGAGGCTTGGCGCAACTTGTTCGCAATTGGTTATAGAGATGTGCAATGCCGAATCAAATACCCAGATGACGGGGGCTGGCAGATGGCCTATGAAAACAAAGCGGTAGCAGGCGCAATCGCTGGCTCTGCTCTTTGGGCCAACCTGCTCCAAATATGGGAGTACATGGAACCTGCCTCCGTTGCACGGCAGCGCGAGTGGCGAATCGTTAATCCAATACCGTTGTATTCATTGAGAGAGTCAAAGACGGATGCAATACAGCAAGTGTCTCCACCCCAGAATTGGGCAAAATTTACGAATGTACTTCCCATACCTCGAAGTGAAGTTGAAGCTTTGATCTGTCCTCATAGCGTCGTTCATGAATTGACATCCATCCTCCCGGAAAGCTATAGAAATGTCACCATTCTCGAATCAGGATGCCCGAACGCTGGTAAGTTATAAAGCGAGAAAGGCGAATTTTCAACCAAGCGTCAGACCTGCCCGAAAACCCGGCAGGTCAACTCTCAGCCGTTATCACAGATTGAAATATGAATACTGAAACCCAAAATATATGCCTAAATGGGAAGGGAATTTTCTCTTCGGGCAATTGCCAAATTGAGAAGCTCTTTACTGTTCAGCGAGAGTTTTCACATACGGTTTTCTCAGTACAAGAAGATGAACCCAAGGAGGTATTTTCTTCTCAATTCAATATTTCAGTACTTTGGTCATTATCGGGGCAACTTGAGGACGGTCGGGATATTTTTGCAGATCAACTCATGATAGCAAAAACTGGGGGCATCGATGGATATACAGAATTTACGCCCTTGGCAAGCGTGGCCATCGGACAATCAAGTCCTTCGCCTCTGTCAGAGGCCCAATATCCACTTGTCGGCATGTTTGATGGCGAATTCTCCATAGAAGATTCTGGATGGACAATTGAAGTCCTTAAATCTGACATTGATGCGAGTTATGCGAAGCGTAAATCAAAGTCATGGCGTTTACCATTGGAGGGGCTTACGCTTAGGCTTAAGAAAACCCACTCAACGCTTGATGAATATCACGAAAAGGCTCGCGAAATTATGCTGTTTTTGTCTTTAGCAACTGGTAATGGCGTAACTTCTTATAGGCAAATTGTATATTTGGACAATCAGCAAACAATGGAGGTATGGCACAAATTCACAGGGGATGATTTTGGCCCAGGTGCTATTGTACCTGATTTTCAGTTGGGGCAGTTCTTGGGACAAGTACTTCCGGCATGGAGGCTATGGGAACAAGACAAAAAAACTCAAGCGCGTCTCGCCATTATCTATATTAATCTTTCGGGCACAGGTGTTGTTTTTTAGATTATTTTGTTAAGTAACAACGTTTTATTGTCTGATTGTTTGGATTAGTTGTTCTTGGTTGTCACATTATTTAGTCATTCAGATAAGCATAACATGCCGTTTTAGATACATTTA
>Ga0265294_10006987_pt1 | contig 13470 bp, 9 predicted proteins | sample MunlanPumphouse3_FD_192504 | JGI IMG/M metagenome (GOLD analysis project Ga0265294, IMG submission 192504) | Groundwater microbial communities from a municipal landfill in Southern Ontario, Canada - Pumphouse #3 | ecosystem: Environmental > Aquatic > Deep subsurface > Groundwater | place... | reverse complement strand
CTAACTCTTTAGAATCATCAAATTCTTCATCAAAATATAAATCTATATTAACACTAGCATCTTTGTCAGGCTCATTTTTTAGTTTCCATTCACCATACTTACACCCAATAACAGCACCTTTTGTCCCATATACAGATATCTTACTATTTGTAATAGCCGTTTTATATAATGAATCATCTTCATTCAATCCATATTTATATTTATTATCGTGAATACACCAATATTTATCGTAATAAAGAAAAACAACATGAGCAGTAGTATTAGTCTTTAGTGCATTCTCAATTCTTGCATTAATATGTTCATCACCAAATGAATAACCAGATGCAATTAAAATAGAATCATCCCTTTTTAAAAAGTTAGAGAGCCTATCCATTAAACCTTCATAAGGTTGTTTTTTTGAGTTATTATATTTAAGGATAGAAGGATAAATTAAAATATCTTTTCCACCACTATTTGTACGAATAATCTTTTTAGTTTCTTCTTCAATCTGCCACCCTAAAGAACCATGAATTTTCCAAAGTTTAGTCTGATTAGGTAAGAAACTCATATCTTCTATTGATTCTGAGTTGAAAAATGGTTGATGGCTTCCAGTAAAACCATCATAATAAGGAATGTTACAATATTCTAGTCCTAATTCAAATAAATAATCATAATTAGTCGTAAAAATTTCTACAGGATATTTTCGATTAACTTGCCCTATCCATCTAGCAAAATCAACTTGTACCATTGATTCTGCTTTTTCATGAGTAAACTCAATATGTACACTAATTTTTTCTTGGATCATTTCTTTATATTTTTCAATTAGTTTAATTAAAGATTCTTTATCTAAACCATTAAGTTTACCTTTTCCGATAACGCCAATTTTTTGCTCTAAGTTAGATAAAATTGTTTCTATATTGAAATTATCTTCAAGCTCTTCTTTTAAATCATCAAATAAAATTTTATATGCAGGTACTTCTGATAAATTTTTTACAATATCATTAGTCAAAGGATGTACAGATGGAACAGTTAAAGAGTTAGCATCTTTCTTAGCCATTGAACTACCAGCACCAAATAAAAAGCCTATTCTCTTTTTATCTGAAATAAGTAGTTGCTGTAATCCTTTTATATACTCTGATGGGTCATGTGTTATTGACATTCTTTTCCTTTTTATTTATTTTTTTATATTTACTAATCATATTCATCCTTTAGTCTATTTATCATATCTCCACAAAACTAGTCCCATCCCCATTTGGAATTATTTTTATCTGCAATGGTATCCGTTCTTTCAACGCTTGGACATGTGAGATTACACCGACCATTTTTCCTCCACTTTGTAGAAGATTTAGAGCGTTTAGTGCAGTCTCTAGGCTCTCTTCATCTAGTGTTCCAAAGCCCTCATCTAAAAAGAGTGAGTCTATGGCTATTTTTTGGCTTGCTAGTTCTGAGAGACCGAGGGCTAGGGCTAAGCTTACTATGAAACTCTCTCCGCCAGAGAGAGTACTAACAGGGCGGATGGCGTTGCCTTGAAAGGCATCTATGACTTCTAAGTCTAAGAGTTTGTCTTCGTTTCTTGTTAGTGTATAGCGTGAGCTTAAGATATCAAGATGCCTATTTGCTAAGTTTATAAGCTGCTCTAGCGTAATGCCTTGTGCAAACTTTTTAAACTTCGTCCCATCAGCTGAACCTACAAGTTCATTGAGTTTTACCCAGACTCTGAAAGACTCTTTTTTTAGCTCAAGTGATGCTAGTCTACTCTTATGCTTATCGCTGTTTTCTTGGTTTACTTCTAACTCTTTTTTACCACTGCCGATGCTCTCTTGAAGTGCGTTTGCCTTTTGCTCTAGCAGGGCTTGGATGGTCTCTAATTCGTTAGTTGGTTTTTTGCTTACAGGTTCTTGTTGGTGCATTTGTAGTCTTTTAGAACTCTCTGTTTTTAGTGTTTGTGAGAGTTTGTATCCATCTTCTATGTTTTTGCAAAAGTTAGCTAATTCGGCTCTTTGCTCATTACTAAGATTTGCACTTAAAAACTCTTGCTCATCTTTAAAATCATTTTCTTTGTACAAGTCTTGGAGTTTTAAAGCTACCAGATTTACTCTTTTTTCATCTTCAGATATCTTAATTTCTAGGTCTTTTTTATAACTAAAACGTTCTTTTTGTTTTGTTATGAGTTCACTAAGAGCATCTCTAGAGAGTTGAGTTTTTCTTTGCATATCTTCATGCTTTGCCGTAATCTCTTTTTCGTAGATCTCTAAATCAACAACATTTAGAATCTCTAAGCGACTAGAAATTAGCTTTTTTATGGTTTTATCTAGCTCTTTTAGGCTCACTTCATCTGTTTTTATATCTGCACTTAGTGAGATTTCTCTAGTTTGACTCTCTTTTTTATCGACTTCGCATCTGCTAAGCTCTAGCTCTAAAACCCTTAAATCTTTTAAAGTCTGTGCATAAACTTCTTTTCTATTTAGAAGTTCTTGTTGTTGCATCTCGACTTTTATAGCATCTAACTCAACATCAAACTCTTTAAAGTGTGACCTTAGGCTTTGCAGATATTTTTGAACTTTTGACTCATTTGTTTTTGCATCTAAACTAGCTTGTTCTTTTTGCGATATATGCTTTTGCATCTCGGCATTTAGGGCATAATACGCTTTTTCTTCTATCTGCATATGCTCTCTTGTCTTTTCTATCTCGCCAAGAAGTTCATCTTTTTTTATACTTTCTTGCTCTATCTCAACTAGTCTAAAGTTGAGTTTTTTGATACTCTCATCATAGTTTATATGCTCTTTTTTAAGAGTCTTTAAGTGGTCGTTTATATCGACAATGTTTGCATCTACACTTTTTTTATCGAGTATTTTGTACTCAAGCTCTGCTTCTTTTAAAGTAGCAGATAGTTTGTCAACACTTCTCTTTATAAGCTTGTACTCTATATCTTTTTCTAAAATAGATGAGTCAAAGAGTTTAAGCCTCTCAAGGCACTTTGCAAGGGCTTTTTCTTCATCTCTAAAGTGTGCGATATTTTGCTCAATAATGCCAAGCATGGAGTTTAGTTTTTCATCTTTTTGATTATTTTTTAGGTAGAAGTTTTTAGCATCTATCTGTTTTTGTATCTGTTTGTCTCTCTCAAGAAGTTTATTTAATGAGTTACTAACTTGTTTTAAACTCTCTTTTTTGCCCTCATAAACAGCTTGAAGTTTAGTGATACTTTGTGCAGTCTGTCTCTGCGTTAGTAGAAGTTCAAAGGCCTGTTTTAGCTTTTGTTTTTGTTTGTAAAACTCTTTGCTTTCATCTTCAAAACTTTTTTCTAAGATGACATGCTCTTTAGTTTTACTCTCTATGTCAACACCTAAAGTCTCAAGTTCAGAACTTAGTTTTGTTAAAGTAATTTTGTCAGTTTTTAGACTCTCTTGTAGTTGAGTGTGTGATGAAAAAGTTGAAGATACATTTAGTGCTTTGTTTGCTAAAGATAAGCTAAAAAATGACTCTTTATGCTGTTCTTTTAGTTTTGAAGTTCTTAAAAATTCTTCTTCATGTCTCTTCGCATCTAGTGCAAGCTCCGAGAGTCTTTGAGTCCAGTTTAGTTCTCTTGCTAGCTCTTTTAACTGCTCATCTGTTTTTTTCTTTATATCTGTGTTTTGCTCAAGTTCTTTTTGCTTTTTAAAAACTTGCTCATCACTTAGGAGTTCTATGGATTCTAAGATTTTAACATCAGACTCCATCTCTTGCTTGAGGTTGCGATGCTTATCAAACACAGCTATGGAGATATCAGCGTAAATCTGGGTTCCTGTAATCTTCTCTAAAAGTTCTGAACGCTCTTTTTCATCCGCTTTTAAAAAAGCATCAAAGCCACCTTGAGCTAACATCATTGACTGGGTAAAACGCCCAAAGTCCAGACCTGAAAGTTCTTCTACTTTTTTGGCAACATCTCTTGATTTTAAATCTAAAACCTTGTTTGTGTCTAGATCCACAAGCTCCATCTTTGCAGTTTGAAACTTTCCATCATGCTTTTTATGTGCTCTTTTTTGTGTCCAAGAGGAGCGATATCTCTTTTTTTTGACCTCAAACTCTACTTCACAATATGCTTCAGATGAGTGTCTTGACATCAAGTCATTTGGATTTTTAAGCCTTGAAGTACGACCATACAGAGCACAAGAGATGATGTCAAGAAGTGTACTTTTCCCAGATCCAGTTGGCCCTGTGATGGCGAAGAGAGAGCTATCTTTTGTTAGCTCTAAAAAGTCCACCTCAGTTTTGCCATGAAGTGAGTTTATGTTGAGAGCTTTTAGTGAGAGTATCTTCATATTGCCTCTACCTCGCTCACAATGAGTTTAAAGTTTTTTAACAGCTCTTTTGTTAGCTCCTCATCTTCCAAACCATCTAGCTCAACTCTTTTGGCAAAAACTTCAAGAGGATTTAGCTCATCAAGGCTGATGGCATCAAAAGTAGTTGCATTTAAAGATGGCTGCTCTTTATCAATCTTTACAGCAAGAAGTGTAAGCTCTAGCTCTTTTGCTCTTGCTCTGATGGTCTCATTTGCATGAAAAGGATTTTCATCTCTTATATGCACCTCTATCCAACTCTCTTTGTCTGCTACATTTTCAAGTTCACTTATAACAGATGCTGTATCTCCGCGAATAACTAACAACTCTCTTTTTAGCGGAATATCTAGCTCTTTGACCTTTACATCTGCACCGATAAACTCTACGATATTTACCTTTTTTTGCGAGTTTGACTCACTAAAACTAAGTGGTATAGGAGAGCCACTATAGCGAACACTCTCGCATCCAACTCTCTGGTTTATATGAAGATGTCCTAAAGCTACATAGTTGAAATCTTTAAAAAAGTCACTATCTACATCTAGGGTTCCACCTATATATATCTCGCGTTCTGACTCACTGGTTTTTGCTCCTAGAGTTGTGAGATGCCCAGTAGCGATGATGGGAACTTCGCTACTATTTGAGAGTTCTTTTGCTTTTTCATAAACACTTTTATAGTGCTCTTTGATGCCAAGAGAGAGAGCTGACTCTTTATCATCCATAGTTTGGGCATTAAGAGATTTGCGAACTACATAGTCACGCAAAAACGGTACTGCACAAATGATGCCAGAAAGCTTTGCATCATCATAAATAGCGATAACTTCATCTTCACTCTCATCGCCAGATGTGATAACATGAACATTCAAAGCTCGAAGAAGTTGTTTTGGAGCTTTTAGTGTAGCTACGGAGTCATGATTGCCCGCTGTTATGATGATATTTTTACAAAGAGAGGAGACCTTAGTTAAGAAGTTATAGTAGAGTTCTAGCGCATAGTTTGGAGGTGTGGCAGTATCAAAAATATCGCCTGCAACGATAAGAGTGTCAACCCTCTCTTGCTCTATGGTTTGCATGAGCCATTTTAAAAACGCCTCATGCTCATAAAGCCGACTCTTACCCATAAAACTCTGACCTAGATGCCAGTCCGATGTGTGCAGTATTTTCAATCTTTCTCCATCTATGGTGTACTGAAAATGATTATATCGGATTGGTATTTAATGTGAGTATAAAATTGGTCCAATTATATTTAATAGATATGTTAATATTGACATAACATACAAATAATAGTATATTGTGACAATAAAAGAGAGGATTTATAATGAGTGATATAAACAGTGTTAGAGAAAAAATAAACACACTACCTTTTAATGAAGAGTTTGGATACGAGGTATTTAAAAATCTTTACATCTCAACTATTAGCATGCAAAAATCAGTACATAGATCCTCTGATTTGGTATCACAAACAAAGAGAGGCAAGTTTTATAGGAAGCTAATACCAGAAGTTAGTGATAGTTTTTTACTGACAAATAGTAAGCCTTATGAATATTACGATAATGAAAAAGTAGCTATTTATGATCCTAAGAGGTTTAATTCAAAAGAGATATGGCAAAGTTCAAAACCTTCATATCAAAAAATAACAGCAATTATAAGAAGAACATTGTCTGCTATGGATAAAGAAGATATCTATGAGTTGTGCTTGATGTTTGGAGTGCAACGGGTCAAGATGGAACTTATTTTAATGTATAAAGAGATGTATCAAGATGGTTTTGTCAATTTAAATGGATTGGAATTAGAGCTAAATGGCAGATATGACAGAGATGCTTCATACAAAATACTAAGAGGCTATATAGATGACATTAGCAGTAAAAACAGCACTAAATAAACTCTCAACTACTTCACTCTTTACTAGAGAGCTTTATTTTATTGGCGGAACTGCGTTGGCATATCATCTGCGTCATAGAATATCTGAAGATGTAGATATTATATCCCCATCTACACTTCCATATATAGTGATAGAGAGTACAATGTTATCTTTAGGTGCAAAAAAACAAAAAGATATATATGAGAGTGCATTAAGAATCAATGGACTAAACCCAAGTGAGTATATGTTGAAGTTTTTACTTTATGATGTAAAAGTTGAGTTTTTTGCAGCATCTACAAAAATCATGAAAAATATTATAGATGAAGCTATCACTCAAAGATATGAGCAAACAAATATAAAAATGCTCGATTTAAAAAGCATATCTAAACTAAAAGTTCTTGCACTTTTAAATAGAGCAAAAGCTAGAGATATTTATGATGTTAACGAGATAATAAAATCTAATATACTAGAGCTTAATGAGATATTATCTCTTAGTAAGGAAGCAAAAAATATATCAACATATCAAGAACTAATACATTTTATCGCTAATATGCAAGAAAAAGATGATGATGAAATTGTCTATCTTGATGAAAAATTCCCTGTAGCTGTAAGTTTTGAAGAGTTGCAGAAAAGACTTATTGAAAACATTGGTTTATTGCAATGAAGAAAGTTTTTAGTATTATGGAAGTTCTGAGCCTATTGAAATAGCTAAAAAGCGTTGAGTTTTATCAATATTTTTTATACATTATCTCAAAGAGTAAAAAGTATTATCAAACTCCATTTTACAAACAGCTCTTTATAGTTTTTAAGTCATTAAAAGTGACTTTCTTTAGTTCTGGATTTCTTTGAAGGTAACTAGGGTGGTAGATTGGGATGAGTTTGTACTCTTTGAAGTCTATAACATGTCCTCTAACATTTTGAAAGTCTCTTTCTTCGTTTGTTAGTTTGTAGTAGGCATCTTCACCTAGGGTTACTATGACTTTTGGTTTTATAAACTCTATTTGTGAGAAAAGATAGGATTTGCAAGAGTCCCATTCTGAGTCAGATGGTAGGTTTGCATTTAAGGGCTTACATTTTATGGCATGTGTTATATAGACATCTTCAGTCTTTAACTTTAAAACATTTTCTATCATTTTTCTTAGACTATCACCACTTCTACCGCTGTAGTACTCATTATTGGCATCTTCGCTCATAGAGACGCTAAAGTCTATAAACATAAGCTCTGCATCTTCACTTCCATATCCATACATGCTCTGTTTTCTGGATTTGCTTAAATCACATAGATGACAAGATGCTATGTTTTTTGAGAGTTCTTTGAGTGTTGTTGGTTTTTCATGAGTGTTTGCTTCATTTACAAAAAAAGGGTCTGTATAGTTAAAACCAAGAGCTTTTAAACGGTAGAGATTTTGAAGGAGGACTAGGTTTTGAAAAGATTTCACACAGATACCTATTAAATGAATTTTTATGAGTATAGTTAAAGAGTTGTTAAAATCTACTTTGGAGTTATTTTTATGATAAAATGGCAAACTTTTAAAGGACGAAATATAGTTATGAATAATAAAAAAAATATTTTAAATATATATAACTTTAGATTGACTTCATCAACAGAAGTTGGTTCTACTGTTAGACAAATTATAGATATAAATAGCACGAATTTGCTTATACATATTTCATCTTATATGCATAATACAGTTTTAGTTCAAAACCTCAAGCTTGAACTAAGAAAAAAATTTTCAGAAGTTAAAATCGTTATGTTTAAGCATTCATATAAAACTTTAACCTCGGTAGTTGTTTATGAACTTGATGGCAACTTAGAAGTTGGGCGTTTTAGTGATGAAGCTTTAAAAGAGATGCAAATAAAAGACACCCAAGTAAATAACTCACTAAAAGATTGTAAAAAACAACTATTAAGTAGATACTTTACAGATCATCTAACAAATTTTCCAAATCTTTACCAACTTAGAAAAGACTTACATGATAGTGATGGTTATGGACTCATTACTATATCTATAGATGATTTTGCAACTATTAACAATTTTTATGGGTTTATGGTGGGTGACTATATAATTGAGCAAGTTGGAGCTTATCTTTTAAAAAGTATAAATAAAAAAATTTATAGAGTCTCAGGAACAGAATTCACAATCTTTTTAGAAGAAAATCTGCCTTTTTATGACCTAAAAGACTATCTTAGTAGACTTTATGAGAAGATAAAAAACATAACAATTTTTTATCAAGAAAACGAAATAAATGTAAGTATAACTCTAGCATCTTGTGTAAATATAAATCAGGATAATCTCTTTTCAAAAATCTCTATGGCTCTTAAATATGCTAAAGACAATAGACTTCCATTTTGGATATATGAAGATAGAATGAAGTTTGAAAATGAGTATGAACGAAATCTTAGCACTTCAAATATGGTTAGGTATGCGGTTGAGAAAGAAAATATCGTGCCATATTTCCAGCCTATCATGGATAACAAAACACAAGAGATAAAAAAGTATGAGTGTTTAGCAAGACTTTTAGATGGAGAAGGAAACATCATCTCTCCGGCACTTTTTTTGCCTATTGCTAAACGGATAAAAGTTTATAACTATGTCACACAAATCATCATTAATAAATCTTTTGAGGTCTTTGAAGATGAAAACTTTGAGTTTTCTATCAACTTATCGATGGAAGATATCATAAATAGTGAGATGTTTAATTTTATACTCAACAAACTAAAACATAGCAAAGCCTCAACTAGAGTTATCTTTGAAATAGTAGAGTCAGAAGCCATACAAGACTTCAACAAGATATCTCGTTTTATACATGAGATAAAAAGATATGGAGCAAAAATTGCCATCGATGACTTTGGTGATGGTTACTCTAACTTTGCATATCTAACCAAGATGAGTGTTGATTTTATAAAGATAGATGGCTCCCTTATACAAGACATAGACACAGATAGAGACGCTTACTTAGTGGTTGAGACTATCGTTGGTTTTGCAAATAAACTAGGCATAAAAACCATAGCAGAATTTGTTCACTCAAGTACAGTTATGGATAAAGTTAAAGAGTTGGGGATTGACTTTTCTCAAGGGTATCATATAGATAAACCGTGCATTAGCATCTAGATAAAGTTAAATAATAAAAGTGTTTTTAAACAAATAATCCATCATCATTTAGGATGGTCCTTTGAGCTGTAAGAACTACTTGATTGTTACTAAAAGTAGCTCCTATAGGGTCAAAAATATCTAGATAAAAGATCTCATCTTCTTCTGCTATATTATCTCCAATAATTTCTACAGGGATGTGCGCATAGTTCTCATCAGGATAAAGAACAAGAGTTCCGCTTGTTGGAATGTAGTCTTCATGTGCAGTTGCTGTGCCATCTCTTGTTGTATAGTTTACGCTCAACCACTTATCTGGGTCATTTCGTATGCCTAAAACCTCTACTAAAAAGTAAGCAACAGTTATCTCACCTTCCGCACCTTCTACAATCTCTTTTTGTACTTCTTGTGATGTTTTTGGAGCATCTGTGTAGCGCTCACGCAAACTTTGGTCTATCCACTGTTGATAGTAACTTACCTTTTGCCAAAAACCAACTTCGCCAAAGCTGCTGTTAATTTGGGCATCTACATCAGGATCTACATAATAACTGCTCAAACTAGCAACATAGCTAGCTACTCCAGCTACCTTTTTATCAATTATTGCAGGGCCACCACTATCCCCAGGGGCTATCATGCCTTCGCTACTACCACTTCCTAAGTCGACCTTATTTAGTAGTTGTCCCAATGCATCATGCTCATAAGTACCATCATCAAAATCGGCTATTAAAATAGTATCTCTAAGAGGATTCCATTGCATAGAATTTCCTAGTACATCCTTTAAAATAGCTGCATCTGCTTCAAATCTATTTGTTACTTGTAGGCGTAAGATTTCAGAAGGAACTTCTGTCTCTACTCCCATAGCACCTGTTCCAGTAGCTCCATATCCAACAGCAGTAAATTGCTTTGTTATCTCGTTGCTTTCTCTGTGTAGCTCATAACGATATGCATCATAAGGTGCAGGTTCTCTTAGCCAGACAATTGCTAAATCATTGTTGCCATCAGCATCATAATCGGGCATAATCTTTACATATTTAGAAGCGATTATTTGTCTGCCAGAAGAGGTTTGAAAAGTCACATCTGCCAATAAGCTATGATGTGAAAAAAGGTGAGCAGAGGTAAGTATAGCCGTTCCTCCATAAAGGAGTGTCCCTGTCCCATAATAGCCACTTAAAGATACTCTAACAGCTCCATTTAAGATGCTAGTATCATCAACAGAATAGATAGGATTTTTGTGTGAATCGAGGGATACAACCATTTGCATAATCTCTTTGTTTATATATGAAAATTGTAGAACAATAGGCATAAAATTTTCGTTAATCATAGTTTGATTAACATTGATAAAACTATTTTATAGTATACAAAAATTGAGTAAGCAAAGTTCTAAAATACTACCTGAACTATTGTTTTTGCTCTGAAAGTTTATTTTTCTACTGTAAGTCTTTAATGAAGTCTAAATAAGCTAATTTTCAACAGATAGACTAAAATATTGTAGTTAATCGAGTTATTTTGTAAATAGTACCATTAAAATTATATGAAATGTTACAAATATAAAATTCAAGAGCCAATTAAGGCTCTTAAAAAGGCTTTAAAAATTACTCTGTTACTTCTACAGTAACAGGTGTACCCTCCCAGATACCGTGTTTTGTACAGTATCCGTGAGCTACAAGATTTAGTTTTTTACCAGTTGGGATGATTGTAAAAGTTGTTGTGTTGTGAGCTTTTACATTTCCTAGTGTTCCTGGTACATAAGAGGCAGTTGCTAGTTTTACTTCACCGTTAAAAAGTGAAACACTCTCTATATAGTGGTCAAAATCATCTGGATGAGAGTACTCGTTACCCATTTTTATAGTTACTGCAAATGGCTCACCAGCTTTTGCAGTGCTCGCACAGTGGATAAATGGAGAGTGACGGTCTATAAGATCCTTCTTAGCTTCTCTCTCAACTGTATCTATATCAACATATTTGTTAATCTTTGGCATTTATAATTCCTTTGTTTTGTTTTAATTTATGTTGCAATTGTAACTCCAAAACCATTTACCAAGATAAAAGAAGAGTTTATCAATCTTGTTTAAGAAATGTTTTATAAAAGAACTTTTTAACCAAAAAGTAGATAAAATCGCCTCAATTTAATACAAGAGAACTATTATGTTAAAACCACTACTTATTGAGATAGGCGTTGAAGAACTGCCAGCTGCTCCACTTTTAAAAGAGTTAAAAAACATTGAGAAAAAATACTTAAGTATCTTAGAGAAAAACTCTCTTTTAGGCGACTTCGAATTTTACTACACTCCTAGACGTTTAGTTATTTGGCATAGAGAGTTTAACACCCATCAGCCAGATAGTGTAGAAGAGTTTTTTGGCGCACCACTTAGTGTTGCATATAGAGATGGTAAAGCAACTCCTGCGGCAGAGGGATTTGCTAAAAAATGTGGAGTTAGTCTTAGTGAGATAGGCACTTCTACAAAGGGCGGCAAAGAAGTTCTTTACTATAAAAAAGATGTAAAAGGAAAGCCATCCTCAGAGCTTTTACAAGAGATAATAAAAGAGTGGATAAACTCTCTTGATTTTGGTAAATCTATGAGATGGGGAAGTTTGGATGAGAGTTTTATACGACCTATTCGCTGGATAAATGTACTCTTAGGTGACGAGCTTGTAGATGTTGAACTCTTTGGTGTGAAGTCTAAAAAAGCAACATTTGTGCATCGCATCTCTAGGTTTGAGTCTTTAGATATATCTGGTGCAAAAGAGTATTTTGAAGCACTAAAGGCTGGTGGAGTCACACTCTTTGGGGAGCAAAGAAAACAAGATATCTTAAATGATTTTCTAGCTTTAGAACAAAAATATGGAATCAATATAGATGCAGATGAAGATTTGCTTGATGAGATAGTAGCTATAACTGAACATCCTAAAGCACTTTTAGGCTCATTTGACGAGGAGTTTTTAAGACTTCCTCCTGAGGTTATCATCACTTCTATGAAAGAGCATCAGAGATATTTTGCAGTCTTTAAAGATAAAAAACTTTTAAATAAGTTTGTAGTTGTCTCAAATGCACTTACGGAAGATTACTCAAAAGTTATAGAAGGAAACGAGAGGGTTCTTCGTCCTCGTTTAGCTGATGGGCTCTTCTTTTATGACAATGATTTAAGAGATGGTTTAAGTACAGAGGGACTTGAAAAAGTAGCATTTTTTAAAGGTCTTGGAAGTGTAGGCGATAAGGTTCAAAGAGAAGCTAAAATAGCTAACAAACTTTTTGACATATATAAAATAGATGCCAAAAAAGAAGATTTAAATAGAGCTATAAACTTAGCAAAAGCCGATTTAACAAGCGAGATGGTTTATGAGTTTACAGAGCTTCAAGGTCTGATGGGTGCTTACTATGCAATAGAGCAGGGTGAGAATCCAGATGTTGCAACTGCCATAAAAGAGCAGTACTTGCCAGATGGAGAAGATAGTGATTTACCATCAACGCCTATGAGTGCTATTGTAGCTATGAGCATCAAGCTTGATACTCTTTTGGCTCTTTTTAGTATAGATGAGATACCAACAGGTTCTAGAGATCCTTTTGCTCTTCGTCGTGCAGTAAATGGCATCATTAGAATCACTAAAGAGTATGACTTTGAATTTGACATACTAAAAAGCGTCAAAGAGTTAGCATCTATATATGCTCCTATAGATATGCAAAAGCTAGAAAGCTTTTTCCTAGAGCGTGTAAAACAGTACTACAAAGTAAATCCTTCTATAGTTGAAGCCGTCATTGCATCTGGTGATAGAGAGATAGTTTCAATAGGTAAAAAGATAGAAGCACTCTCAAACATCGCAAACTCAGAAGGTTTTAGCGAGTCTTTTTCTACATTTAAAAGAGTTGCAAATATTACTAAAGATATAGACTTGAGTTTAGAATTGAATGTAGATGCAAAGCTTTTTGAACAAGATGCAGAGAACAAACTATATGATGCTTATAAAAAGCTAGCATCTAGTGAATATGACTCTTATGAAGAAGAACTAGATGCACTACTTGGATTAAAACCAGAGCTAGATAGGTTTTTTGAAGATGTAATGGTAAATGCTGATGATGAAGCTATTAAAAACAATAGAAAATCTTTAGTAGCCTCTATATACAAGAGCATACTAAAGATAGCAGATATAAAGGAAGTAAGCCTGTAGTTTTAAAAGGTTTTTCAATTTAACAAATTTTATAGTGTAGCTATTATAAGATTGATATAAAAGTGAG
>Ga0265294_10006986_pt1 | contig 13471 bp, 14 predicted proteins | sample MunlanPumphouse3_FD_192504 | JGI IMG/M metagenome (GOLD analysis project Ga0265294, IMG submission 192504) | Groundwater microbial communities from a municipal landfill in Southern Ontario, Canada - Pumphouse #3 | ecosystem: Environmental > Aquatic > Deep subsurface > Groundwater | place... | reverse complement strand
TACGGCACAACTGGAATGTACGATGTAGCTGACAAGTATGCCGACAGAGTCGATGCATTCCTTATCGGACATGCACATTCAACCAAGGCTGAGACAAGAGAAAGCGGCGCTGTCATCGTAGAGCCGGGTTCAAAGGCATCCAATGTTGCCAAGGTCACAATCAAGGTTCTCAGAGACAAGGTCACCGGAAAGGTCTATTCAAAGACCTCTACCCCTGAGATGATTTCAACCAAGGGCGTTGAAGCTGATCCAGGCCTGAGCAAGGAAATGGCATACGTCGACATCAAGTCGAAGGCCATTGCAGACGAAGTCGTCGGACAGGTTGGAGCGGACTTCCTTCCATCGCTTTACTGGAAGGATCTGCCAGGAATCCCAACTGCTGTCTGCCAGGATACTGCCATGATGGATCTGATCAACATTGTTCAGATGAACATCACCGGTGCTGATGTATCCCTTGCTGCTCTGTTTGATTCTTCAAGCAATCTTCCGAAGGGAGATTTCAAGAAGCGCGATGGCGTGAAGGTATATAAGTACGACAATACTCTGATGGCTGTCAGAATCACAGGAAAGCAGCTCAAGGCTATCATGGAGCAGCAGGCTGGAAACTATTTCAACACCTACACTCCAGGCGATGTCACTCTCTCCTTCAATCCGAAGATCAGGCTTTACAACTATGATATGTTCGCAGGAGTTGATTACAAGATTGATATCTCCAAGCCGCAGGGCCAGAGAATCGTCGATGTGATGTTCAAGGGTGCACCTCTTGCCGATGACCAGGTTCTTGTTCTTGCTCTGAACAACTACCGCTACGGCGGGCTCTCCGGATCAGGAATGATCAGCGCAGCTCCAGAGGATCTCGTATACAACACAGGTCTTGCAGTACGTGATTCCATCTCCGACTATGTTGCCCAGCAGGGTACCATCATGCCGGTATGTGATAACAACTGGGAAATCATCGGATATGATTTCTCTGATCCTGCTGCCGAAGAGATCTATCAGATGATCCGCGACGGAAAGATCAAGCTTCCGACCTCAGCTGATGGAAGATCCATCAATATCAAGGCAGTCAATGCAAATGATCTGAGAGCCGAAGGAGTGATCAAATAGTCAATCCATCATTCAGATGAATCAATCAGGGGCTGCTGAAAGGCAGCCCCTTCTGCTTCATTCTTTCTTGCTGCAATAGTATAGTTCGTCAGGACAGATATCCTGGCCATTTGGCCATTTGATTGAATAACCATCTGCTGATGCACATGAAAAATAAGCTTTGTTTGCCAGCTCGCCGTACCATTTTCCTTTGATATACGGCTTTACATCAAAATCTTTTATTTCTCCATTGTCAAATGTCACTTGAAGAAGGAAATCATTCAAAGGGACAACTTTTATGGCAGTAGGTCTAAGCATTCAGTCCTCCACAGGGTTTCATCTCAAGGGCTCTATCTTGAAAAATCCTTCGCCTTCGCTTAAGAGTCTCCAGTTAGCAGCGAGTTCTTCCTCATGCAAGCTGATCCACGCTTGAACTAGTTTCAGTTGTTTTGGTGGCAAGCTTCCTTCAAGAATGTCTCCATTTATTGCGATTACTATTTCATTCTCTCCATAAATGCAATGTACATGAGGAACATGGTGCCTTCCATTCTTTTCGGATTGCATTCGAATGATGATTCCATAGAACATGGATAATGTGGGCATCTTTTGTTACCTCCTTTCTTGGCTGCTTTTATTTTATCATGATGCAATCCAATCAGCAAGGTCTGAAAGGCAGCCCCTTCTTTCATTTGATACAACCATGTTTATGTGATAATATTTTTACAAGGAAGTGAAAAATGAAGAAAGCTCTTCTTGTAATCATGGTTGCAGTCATTGCATGCAGCCTTGCATATTCTGGGAACATCAGCATTGGAGCCAGAACTGGGTATGGATCATTTTGCTACAGCTATAGAAACAAAACCCTTGATACGAAGGAGAATTCTGGTTTTTCAGGATTCCCGATTGATGTCGAGTTCGATTACAGATTCGGCGAGAGCGGCTTCGGTGCCATGGCCGTTGTTGGGCTGAGCCTTGGCCGCAGCTTCTTTGCCGACACGCTTTCCAATGGCGAAACTACAAACAACATGAGCTCCAGCGGGAAGGTGATGTTTGACTCGTTCTTCAGCATCTTCTACAAATTTCCTGTCAATGAAGCCTTCGATGTGAAAGTGGCATTCGGTCCTGCAATTCAGGTCTATGAGGCCAACAAGCTTGTGAATCCCTCCAAGGGTGAGTTCACAGCGATGCTTCTCGGTGCCAAGATTGAAGGAGCTATCTCCTACGATATCGGTGATTTCATGTTTGCCAATGCCGGTCTTGATCTGAACTTCGGCCTTGCCGATACTGCAAAGAGCAACTCTTCTAATGCTGAAGTAAAGAAGAGTGCTTTCTCCTTCGGATGGGATCTGTTCCTGGGAGTTGGCTTCGGTCTGTAGGAATACAAAAACAGCCTTTGGCCAGTAATTGCCAAAGGCCGTCTCACTTTCTTGATAATTCAAGCAGCTTACTGCTTCTTCACGCCTCTTAGGGCATTTGAAAGCTTCTGGAAAGCTCCGTTCTTCTTCTGAACCATCAGCTTGGTGTCCTGGTTCTCGCAGACTTTGGTGACGTACTCAAGCGCTTCTTTCTTTGTGGTGAAGTACTTGATTACTTTTTCACTGTTCTTGCGCTTCACAGCCCATCTACCATCGGTTGTGTGAAGAACCTGATGAACGTTTGCGACTTCCTTCTTGGCCTCTTCAGTTTCAATTACAGTGGGTTCGGGAGCAGCGGTTTTCTTTGCTGCAGCCTTCTTCGGTGCTTCTGTATCATTTTTTGCCATATTCGACTCCTTGACAACAGATTGTCTACTATTGAAGAATAGCACTTTTATTTTCTTTTTGCACCTTGAATTTCAGCTGGTTATTGAGATTAGTCCTTTTTCGCTGTATATTCATTGAAAATCAGGAGAAAACCATGGCAACTTACATCTCGGAACCGTCACATACCTTCAGCGAGTACCTTCTGGTACCTGGGTATTCAGATGCTTCATGCATTCCATCCAACGTCAGTCTCAGAACGCCGCTTGTACGCTATCGAAAAGGCGAAGAATGCCCGCTGTCGCTTAACATACCGATGGTCAGCGCGATAATGCAGTCGGTCAGCGGATCCCGGATGGCTGAAGCTCTTGCCAGAGAAGGCGGGATTTCGTTCATCTATGGTTCACAGAGCATAGAAAGCGAAAGTGCCATGGTGTCTCAGGTAAAAAGCTACAAGGCAGGATTCGTTCCAAGCGATTCGAATCTCAAGCCCACCGACACGCTGGCGGATGTGATTGGCCTGAAACAGAAGACCGGACACTCTACAGTGGCTGTCACAGATAGCGGCAAGAGCGACGGGGTGCTTCTCGGGGTGGTAACCAGCCGTGATTACAGAGTTTCGAGAATGGATCCAGATACTCCGGTTTCCACCTTCATGACCCCGTTTTCCAAGCTTGTCTATGGCACAGAGCCGCTTACTCTTTCTGATGCAAATGACATCCTCTGGGAGCACAAGCTGAACCAGCTTCCGATAATTGACAGTGACAGAAGGCTGAAGTGCTTCGTGTTCCGCAAGGACTATGATTCTCACAAGGAAAACCCAAACGAGCTCCTGGATTCGAAGAAACGCTACAAAGTCGGGGCTGGAATCAACTCTCGGGACTTCAAAGACCGGGTTCCTGCCTTGCTTGAAGCCGGAGCGGACGTGCTTTGCATTGATTCCTCAGAAGGTTTCACTGAATGGCAGAAGCGGACTTTGGAGTGGATAAGAAGCGAATACGGCGACTCTGTGAAAGTCGGTGCGGGCAATATTGTTGACCGGGAAGGATTCGATTTCCTTGCAGATTGCGGCGCTGACTTTGTGAAAGTCGGAATCGGCGGAGGCTCAATCTGCATCACCCGTGAAACCAAGGGCATCGGAAGAGGGCAGGCGACTGCTTTGATCGATGTTGCTCAGGCTAGGGACGACTACATGAAAAAGACCGGGATCTATGTTCCGATCTGCTCGGATGGCGGTCTGGTTTATGACTACCACATGGCTCTTGCTCTTGCAATGGGAGCCGATTTCCTGATGCTGGGCCGCTATTTCGCACGGTTTGATGAAAGCCCGACGGAGAAGATCAACCTCAATGGCAGCTATGTGAAGGAATACTGGGGCGAAGGCTCGGCAAGGGCACGCAACTGGCAGCGCTATGACATGGGCGGAGACAAGAAGCTCTTCTTCGTGGAAGGCGTGGATTCCTATGTTCCATATGCCGGCAGCCTGAAGGATAACTTGAATCTGACACTGAGCAAGGTCCGCTCCACGATGTGCAACTGCGGTGCCTTGACGATTTCTGATCTTCAGAAGAAAGCAAAGCTCACTCTTGTCAGTTCGGTAAGCCTTGTGGAAGGCGGCGCTCATGATGTGATTCTCAAGGACAAAGGACCAGAGCCGATCAAGTAGATGGAATCAAGACTGTATTTCATGAAAACTCCTCGTCTCGGCTTTTCCCGCTGGGAAAGATCAGACATCGGGCTTGCCAGGAAACTCTGGCTTTGTCCTGAGGTTTCAAGGTTCATCTGCGCTTCCGGGCGGTTCTCCGAGAAAGAAGTATCTGAACGTCTTGCCTTGGAAATTTCCAACGGCTTGGAGCAAGGTGTGGAGTATTGGCCAATATTCGAGCTTTCATCAGGGCAATTTGCTGGATGCTGCGGTCTGAGACCTCATGGCAATCAGTATGAATTCGGCATTCATCTTCTTCCTTCTTTCTGGGGGAAGGGATTTGCTTCGGAAGCAGGGAAGGCTGTGATCCGGTTTGCTTTTGATGATTTGAATGCTGAAGTCTTGTTTGCAGGCCATCATCCGAACAATGAAGCATCCAGGAAGCTGCTTTCCAATCTTGGTTTTACCTATGTCGGTGATGAGTACTATCCGCCTACGGGTCTGAATCATCCGTCTTATGAATTGAAGAAAAACTTCTGAATTTTTATTCGATCAGCACCGAGTCGGATGCAACCGAATATAAACTTTACATCTGATGGATAATATGTTAAGGTTTATTCGGAACTGACCGAGTCGGAGGTAACCGAATAAAATGGAATTCTTAGGAAGAGCAGACGAAATACGAAATCTCCTTGCTTCTTACAAGAGCGATGAGCAGAGGACGGTGCTTGTTTACGGAAGACGGCGTATAGGGAAAAGCGAGCTTATCAAGCAATCAATCCGTAAGAGCGGAATACGTAGCATTTATTACGAGTGCAAGCAGACTACTGAACCAAATAATGTCCAAAGCCTTTCTGCTTTGATATCGGAAATTCTTGGCTATCCTAAACTGGCTTTTTCCAGCATTGAGGAAACGCTTGAATTCCTTTTCAGAACAGCAGTGAAAGAAAAGCTGATAGTAGCTTTGGATGAATATTCGTACCTTAGAGATGTGGTCAAAGGACTGGACAGCATTATTCAGTCACTGATTGACAAATACAAAGATTCATCGAATATGAAGCTGATTCTCTCCGGTTCTTATGTTGATGCAATGATGTCTCTTCTTGCAAATGGAAATCCATTGTTCGGAAGAATTGATCTGACAATCAACCTCAAGCCTATGGATTATCTGGATTCTGCCCTCTTCTATCCATCGTTTTCCAATGATGACAAAGTTCGCCTCTTCAGTGTATTCGGTGGCATACCGTATTACAACAGGCTGATAGATTCAGGCAAAACAGTGAAAGAGAATATCATTGACTTGATAGCATCTCCTGGGGCAAGGCTTGAAAACGAGGTTGTGATGTATCTTCGTTCTGAAATCTCGAAGATCGTCAATGTCAATGAGGTGTTCGAAGCTCTCGCCAGTGGATTTTCAAAATTCAGCGACATTCTGTCTCAATCCAATGTTTCAAGCGGACCAACGCTTGCGGATGTTCTGGACAAGCTCATCAGAATGGAAGTTGTAGTCAGGGAAGTGCCTATCAATGATGAGGGGAACAAGAAGAAGGCTGGGTATTTCATCAGCGATAATATGTTTCTTTTCTACTATCGGTATGTTTTCCGTTACCCTTCCCAGATGAACGTGATGGATCCTGAGGCCTTCTTTGATCGATACATTTCTGATGATTTTGAAAGCAAGTACGTTCCGAAACGGTTCGAGGTGATTTGCAGGCAATACTTGATTCGTCAGAACAAGGAAGGAAGGCTTGCGGAGCCCTTTGAGAGAATAGGAAAGTATTGGTATGAACTGCCATCAGAGCATCGCAACGGCGAATTCGATGTTGTGACTGAGGATAGAAAAGGATATGCCTTATATGAAGCGAAGTTCTGGAAAAACTCAGTTAATAAGGATGAGATTCTGAATGAAATCAAGCAGGTTTCCGATACAGGACTTAAGCCATACAAGATAGGGTTCTTCTCGAGATCCGGGTTCGGCAACCTTGATGGACTGGATATTGATGCTTTTGATCTGAAAGATATCTACGGAGAATAAAAAGAAGGAGGCACCTGCAATGCAAGCGCCTCCAGCTAGAATGCTGTTTTACTTACTTATTCTCTTTCCTGAAGCACATGAACCAGTCAAGGCAGTATGTGTTCTCGTCCTTGGTCTGCATCCGCTCTTTTGCGGTTCCGCAGCTTCCGGCGGTCGGAACGATCACGTCGTCACCTGGCTGCCAGTTGGCCGGGGTGGCGCAGTTGTCGGAATCGGCCTTCTGAAGGGCAATGATGATTCTCTTGATTTCTGCGAAATTCCTTCCGGTTGAAAGCGGATAGTAGAGGATGGTTCTGATCTTGCCTTCCGGATCGATCACGAAGACGGCACGGACTGCCTGTGTGCCAGAGGCATTGGGCTGAATCATTCCATACTTGCGTGCTACATCCATCTTGATGTCCTCGATGAGAGGGAATCTGACTTCGGCATTCTTGATTCCGTTCCATTCAAGTTCCTGGATTTTCCTCAGCCATGCGATATGTGCATAAAGCGAATCCACGGAAAGCCCGACCAATTCGGTATTCAGTGCCTTGAATTCATCCATCATGCTTGCGAAAGTCATGAACTCCGTAGTGCATACCGGTGTGAAATCAGCTGGGTGCGAGAAAAGGATTACCCATTTTCCTTTGTAGTCTTCTGGGAAGTTGATCTTTCCCTGTGTTGTTACAGCTTCGAATGACGGTGCATTGTCTCCTATGAGAGGCATTCTGTTTTCTTTGTTATCATCCATGATTGTTTTACTCCTTGTCTTTGAAAGACAAGCTGAATATAACATAAGTTAGTCATAACTAACAGTGATAAAGTCACCATATATTGCTTTTGTACAATTTCCGAGAAAAACGACATTTTTCGCCCACTTTGGCAAATATTCTGTTGCAGAAAAAGCCTGAAACCCTAGATATGGTGAGAAGCAAACTCGCCAATCATCTTGAGCTTTTTTGGAATCTCGATTGCCTGTGGGCAGAGCTTGACGCATTTTCCGCATTCTATGCAGCTTCGAGGACCTTCATCGCTCTTGATTGAGGAGAACTGCTTCTTGAACTCTGCAATATCCTGAGTATGTGCATAGCTGTTGTAGGCTGCAAATACCTTTGGAATAAGGACGCCATTGGGGCAAGGCTGGCAGTACTGGCAGCCTGTACATGGAATCCCGCAGCTGTCAAGATAGGCGACTCTGACTTTCTCTACCAGTGCTAACTCATCCTCGGAAAGAGGCTTGAATGACTTGAAAGTAGCAAGATTGTCATCAAGCTGGTCCTCTGTGCTCATTCCGGAAAGAACAGTCTGGACACCCTCAAGCGAAGCGGCATAACGCAGGGCAAGAGAAGCGGGAGAGCCTTTGTAACCCGAATCGTGAATGATCTGAAGGGCTTTCGGGCAGAGAGCAGCAAGAGCTCCTCCACGCACCGGCTCCATCACAATGATAGGAAGGCCTGCATTTCGCAGAATCTGATAGAGCCTGGCAGCATCCTGATAGTACCAGTCGAAGTAATTGAGCTGGATCTGGACGAAGTCCCACTTGCAAGTGCTTACCGCTTTCTCCAGGCAGGCAGCGCTTCCATGGAATGAGAAACCAAGGTGGCGGATCTTTCCTTCTTTCTTGAACTGAAGCAGCTGCTGAAAGACATCAAATGGAACTATTACCTTCTCCCATCGTTCATCTCCGACAGCATGTGCAAGGTAGTAATCGAAATGATCGACCTTGCAGATTTCAAGCTGCTCGTTGAAGTAACGGGCAACATCATCCTTGGTTTTGATCAGGTACAGCGGAAGCTTGTTGGCAAGATTATAGCTTGCTCTTGGAAATTGCCTGAGCACCCGGGCTGTGAACTCCTGACTCTGGCCGTGGTGGTAAGGATAGGCAGTATCGAAGTAGGTGATGCCGCTTCGGTATGCTTTTTCAAGCAGGCTGGCAGCCGCCGGCTCGTTGATTTTCTCATCGGCTGTTTGGGGAAACCTCATGCAACCATAGCCAAGCTTTGAAGGTTCAGTGTTCATCAGCGTTCCTTTATTGATTTCCAGGCTTTGTTTATCTGGCCAATCGCCAGCTGCTCGTCAATCGTCGTGAGCTTTCCATTCTCCATCAGGACTTTTCCGCGGCATAGGACATCGCGGATGTTCGCCCTGTCGGAACTGAAAGCTATGGCAGAATAAGGATCGTTCATAGGAGAGGTGCTGGCCTGATTCATATCCATTATGATCAGATCTGCATCCTTGCCTTTTTCAATAGTGCCCATCTCGGACTCTCTTCCAAGTGCACGGGCTCCGCCTGAAGTGGCAATGCGAAGCATCTCGAACGGGGTGAACCGCTGCTCGAAATCCGGACAGCTGACAGAATTCACCATAAGGGCGAGGTTGAGCTCTTTGAGAAGATTGAGATTGTTGTTGCTGCTTGCCCCATCAGTTCCCATTGCTATGTTGATGCCGTGCTTTCTCCATTCGTTGATTCTGGCAATGCCGCTTCCAAGCTTGCAGTTGCTGCTTGGATTGTGGACTATTGAAGTGTCCTTGCCTGAGAGCATATCAAGCTCTTCGTCGGTGAGATGGACTCCATGGGCGATGTAAGTCGGCGAGGCATCGAAGACCCCGAGGCTTTCAAGGTACATGGCAGGCGTCTTTCCGTACTCTTTGATGGAATCCTCGACTTCCTTGCGTGTCTCCGAGACATGGGTATTGAGCCGTGTTCCAAGGTCGCATGCCAAGGCGCTTGCAAACTTGTAGGACTCGGCGGTGGTGGTGTAGATTGCATGAGGTGACGGGTCGACCTCGATCATGCCATCGTTTCTGAGAACCTTTTCAAGCGGGGGCATCCGTTCAGCAAGACGCTTCTTGGAATCGGCAAGATCCCCGAAGAATGTGAACCCGAGGTTTGCCTTGATTCCTGCCTGGTATACTGCACGTGCAGTTTCAGAGGCATGGAAGTACATGTCGGCGAATAAAACGGTGCCGCTCTTGATGAGCTCGGCTGCTCCGACCACAGATGCTGCATAGATATCATCCTTGTTGAGCTTGTCCTCTATAGGGAATATCTCGTGAAGCCACTGAAACAGGTTGCCTTGATCCTTGTAGTTTCGCATCAGAACCATCGCAAGATGGGTATGGGCATTTACGAATGCCGGCATTACGATGCAGCCAGAAGCATCGATGGTCTTATCTGGAATAAAAGAAGCCGCATCAGCACCAAGTGCTGCTATGCGGCCATCATCGATTGCTATGTCACCCTCAAAAAGGGCATCTTTTGTTGTAAGCGGAAGAACAAGACCGTTTCTGATTAATGTTTTCATGGTCTGATTCTACCACAGAAACAAGGATTTGTTACAGCTGTTCAGGAAGCTTTCTCCAGGTAATCGCTTATGGACTGGGCTATGAGCATATGTCCCTTTTCTGACGGATGCATTCCATCTTCGCAGAGAAGCTCCTTGCTGTTCTTGTCCAGAAGGAAAGCAGTTCTGATGTCTATGAGAGGAACCTTCTTGTCGTAGGCTATGCTTGAAATCTCAAGATTGTACGACTCATGCCATCGGTAGATGTACTGGACGTCGCCGCCTAGGTAATGGAGGATGTTCTCACGGCTCTTTCCCTGTGATACCCTGTCGAAGAAGCGCTGGGCATCTATCGGCGGAAGATTGAGCAGGATGGGAGTTGCCCCGATGCTCTGGATTTCATCAATCATCGCATTGTATTTGCTCCTGAAATCCTCGCGAGTCGTCATCGGGAAGTGAACTGCATCCGGTTCCTTGGCAACCTCGTCCCAGTGAAAATCCGAATCGTTTCCGCCGTATTCGATGAGAACATACTGGCTTTGCGATACCTTGTCCTTATGAAAATCCAGCATAGCCAGCCCTTTGGTCACAGTGCAGCCGAACTTGGAGAAGTTCTCTATTGCAAATCCGAATTTCTTTTTTAGAAGAGAGACGTAATTGTCCTTGAGTTGGTTGTACCTGCTTGAAATCCCATCGAACACCACACCCTTTGAAATAGAATCACCAAGAACACAGATATTCATTTTTTCCTCCGTCTATTCTGGACAATACTGCATTCTTCGCCCTGCGTATTGAGCAATTCTCACCAATTCCGACTCGATTCCGGGAAAATTAATTACTATAAAATGGAAACAATCGATGGGTCAATTTGCCTGCTGGCCGGTTTTGGCCTATGGTGAATATTGGCTATTGGATGTTTTCAAGGTGAATAAACCGTATTGACCAATTTTGAATTATTTGCAATAATTCTAAAAATAACAATAAATTAGCAGGGGTGTTCACATGTTGGAAGCGATCAGCAGAATCTTGTCAGGAAGATTCTGGTGGGTGTATGCGATTATTTTCTTCGGGAAGCTGTTAGAAGTGGCTCTGGCCACGCTCAGGACTCAGCTCATAGTCAAAGGCGAGAGGATTCTCGGTGCTTTGGTGGCAGCACTGGAGTACATGATCTGGATTCTGATCACTGCAACTGTTCTGGCTGATTTCACTTCGGATCCGATCAAGATCGTTGTTCTGACTCTAGCCTTTTCCCTTGGCCAGATTGTCGGCAGCTACATAGAGGAAGCGCTGGCGCTTGGGACATGCACGATAAATGCTGTCTTCTCTGACAGAGCCGATGCGGACAAGGCTGCAAGCCTGCTGAGGGAGAAGGGATTGGCCCTTACGATCTTCGATGCAGAGGGAATCCAGAGCGCTCCAAGGACTGTGATAATGATGACGCTCAAGCGCAAGCTCGTGGAAGGCGCCATAAAGACAATCCACAAGGCGGACCCAAAGGCTGTGATAAGCACAGCCCAGTCAGTTTCGCTTGAAGGCGGGACGATGGCAGACAGCCGGAAGGCAGCACGGACCGGTCTGTTCAAGTGATTGTTTGTTTTTTTCTCTGAAAACTTGATTCTTGGAAGATTTGTCTGTATCTTTCTTAAGGTTCACCGAAAAGTGGACTTCATATAGAAAACAATTTGTGTTTATAGGAGAGTGATTATGGCTAAACAACTTCAGTTCAGTGAAGAAGCTCGTAGATCATTGATTGCAGGAGTGGAGAAGATTTCAAAGGCCGTTATGGTGACCTTGGGACCAAAGGGACGCACAGTCCTTCTGGACAAGAAGTTCGGCGCTCCGATGATTACAAAGGACGGCGTTACCGTCGCGAAGGAAGTGGAGCTTGAGGATCCGTTCGAGAACATGGGAGCTCAGCTTGTCAAGGAAGTCGCTTCCAAGACGAATGATGTTGCTGGTGATGGAACCACAACCGCCACAGTTCTTGCCTGGGCTTTCACCAAGGAAGGAATGAAGAGCGTCTCAGCGGGCGTCAATCCGATGGGAATCAGCCGTGGAATCGATATGGCCGTCAAGGACACTATCGAGCAGATCAAGAAGCAGGCTATTACCATCAATGACAAGGAAGAGATTGCTCAGGTTGCTGCAATCAGTTCAAACAACGACCAGACAATCGGCGAAGAGCTTGCCAATGCCATGGAAAGAGTCGGAATGGACGGCGTCATCACAGTCGAGGAATCCAAGACTATTGATACCCATACTGATTTCGTCGAAGGAATGCAGTTTGACCGCGGCTATCTTTCCGCTTATTTTGCCAACAACCGTGACACCATGACCTGTGTTCTGGAAGATCCGTATGTTCTTCTCTACGACAAGAAGATATCCAACATGAAGGAGCTCCTTCCTGTTCTCGAGAAGGTTGTACAGACCGGCAAGCCGCTTCTGATCATCGCAGAGGATGTCGATGGCGAAGCTCTTGCAACACTTGTTGTCAACTGCCTCCGCGGCACACTCAATGTGTGTGCTATCAAGGCTCCTGGCTTCGGCGATCGCAGAAAGGCCATGATGGAGGATATTGCAATCCTTACTGGCGGTGAAGTGATCAGCGAAGAAGTAGGGCTCAAGCTTGAGAATGCAGACCTTTCACAGCTCGGAAGAGCCAAGAACATCAAGGTCGAGAAAGAGAATACCACTATCATCAACGGCTACGGCAAGGCTGAAGCTCTTAATGACAGAAAGGCTCAGATCAAGAAGCAGATTCTTGATTGCACAAGCGACTATGACAAGGAGAAGCTCCAGGAGCGCCTTGCAAAGCTTTCCGGCGGTGTTGCAGTGATCAACGTCGGCGCAGCTACCGAAGTCGAGCTCAAGGAGCGCAAGCAGCGTGTCGAAGATGCACTGAATGCTACAAGAGCTGCTATTGAAGAGGGCGTGATCCCAGGCGGCGGAGTTGCTCTGTGCCAGGCTTCAAAGGTCCTTGATGCAAGAGATATTTCTTCTTTCTCCGAAGAAGAGAAGATAGGATACAAGATTGCACGCAGAGCTCTTGAAGAGCCTATCCGCCAGATTGCAGAGAATGCAGGCGAGGATGGTTCGATTGTTGCCGACAAGTGCAAGAATGCCAAGTCCGGCTACGGCTTCGATGCCAACAAGAACGTCTGGTGCGATATGATGGAGAGTGGAATCGTCGATCCTGTAAAGGTGACAAGAAGCGCTCTTCAGAATGCAGCAAGCATTGCATCCCTGATTCTTACTTCAGAGTGTGCAATCACAGACCTTCCTTCAAAGGACCCAGCTCCAGCAGCCAATCCAGCGATGGGCGGCGGCATGGGCGGCATGATGTGATGAATGCTGTTCAGTTCTGAACAATTCAATCCCGGTTTCCCTTTTCGGAGATCGGGATTTTTTTATTCTTCGAATCAAAAGAGCAGATGTAATCATTCAATTTGAATTATGTGTAACATGCTTGAACATCCGCATGACTTGTTCAGACATGTTCTTCGGAATAATCTTTGTGTTCGGGTTTGCTTCTTTGAATACTCTGAAAAGCTGATCAGCAAACCCTTGACCCATGTCAGGTACCCCAGAGAAATCAAGTTCTACCTCTTTGAATCTTTCCAGATTGCTGCACAGCCGCTTTGCTTCTGATCTGGATATGGGATAATAATCAAAAATGCTTTTCATTGGAATTGCTGTTTTTGTG
>Ga0265294_10006984_pt1 | contig 13473 bp, 15 predicted proteins | sample MunlanPumphouse3_FD_192504 | JGI IMG/M metagenome (GOLD analysis project Ga0265294, IMG submission 192504) | Groundwater microbial communities from a municipal landfill in Southern Ontario, Canada - Pumphouse #3 | ecosystem: Environmental > Aquatic > Deep subsurface > Groundwater | place... | reverse complement strand
GGGCAGAGCAAGAAATACCTCCATACCGTCATCGGCTACAACTACCGGATGACGAACATCGACGCCGCGATCGGCCTCGTGCAGACCGGCCGGGTGGAGGGGTTCAACGAGCGCCGGATCCACAACGCCCGGTACCTCGACCGCCACCTTGCAGGTTCAGGGCTCGTCACGCCCCATGTTGCGCCGGACGTCCGACACGTCTACCACCAGTACGTGGTGAAGATCCCCGCCGGCTACCCGCTTGCGCGGGATGCGTTCATGAGCGCTCTCGCGGAACGGGGGATCGGGACCGCCGTCCACTACCCCATCCCCGTCAACCGGCAACCGGTCTACCAGAGCGGGAACGCTTCCTGCCCGGCCGCAGACGACCTTGCGGCATCGGTCGTGAGCCTGCCCGTCCACCCCTCAGTGACGGACGACGAACTGGCATATATCTGTGATGCGGTCCGGGAACTCCGGGCCGCATAACCTACAACGGCAATGAAGATCCTCCTCGTCTCCACCCAGGACTACATCCACCACCCGATCCCCTCAAGGCACCACAACATATTCGAGGAGCTTGCGACACGGCACGAGGTCCACGTCCCCCACTTCCATGTCAGCAGGGGGAAGGAGCGGGAGACCCTCCTTCATGTCCATGAGGCGACGCGGTTTCCCGTCGAGAGCCCCTTCCTCCATTACACCGCAAACGCACCCCACCACTACCGGGTCATCCACGATATCATCCGGGACTACGAGATCGATATCGTCGTCGGCGCCCATGTCCTCGCGGGGACGGCGATGATCCAGGCGGCGAAGAAGTTCAACGTGCCGGTGGTCTTCGACCTGAAGGACTGGTTCCCCGACTCCGCCGCCGCCTACTACAAAAATTCCGCCGTGAAACGGCTGATCCGGGAAGGCGTCCTCGCCATAACCCGCTACAACCTCGACCACAGCGACGTCATCACGACGGTCTCGCCCGGGCTGGTCGAGAAACTTCGGGGGTACGGCTACGAGGCGGAGCTGATCACAAACGGCGTCAACACCGACCTCTTCCGGCCGCTGGACGGCGGGACGATGCGGAGAAACCTCGGAATTGCCCCCGATGCCTTCGTTCTCGGGTTTGCAGGGGCGGTCGAACGGTGGTATGCCCTCGACGAGGTGATCCGGGCACTCCCGGAGATCCTGAAGAGACACCCGAACGCGGAGCTCCTGATCGTCGGCGGCTCGCTCTTCACCGGCTACCTTGAGGAACTGCAGGCTCTCGCGGCGGACCTCGGGGTCGCCGGCCGGGTGCACTTCACCGGGGCCGTTGATTATCGCGACCTCCCTGGCTACATCGCGCCGATGGACCTCTGCCTCATCCCACTCTCCCCCCCGCAGTGGGTCGATATCGCTCTCCCCAACAAGTACTTCGAGTATTCGGCGTGCGGGAGACCGATCCTCTCAACCCCCATCCCCGATATGCTCCGGATGGGCGGCGACCATATCGCCGTTTACCGGAACCGGGAAGAGTTCATCGAGAAGGTCGACGAACTGGCGCTTACTCCCGGGCGGGCACCTGCCGGAATGGAGGAGCACAGCTGGAAGAAGAAGGCGGAGGCGTTCGAGAAGATCTTTACACGATTGACGGGAAAGCGCTGAAATTCACTCCTTTCTTTCCGGCGTCACGGGATACGCCAAGGTTATTAATGGTTCGAGAGGAAACAGATTCGTAATAAGGAGGGTCCGATGGCTCACGTGGATCTCAAGAAATATCGACCATACATCATCATAGGTATCATCATCCTGTTCTCCCTGCTCACGCTCTGGACGCGGGGTATCCCTGCGGAAGGTCTGGTGACCGCCGAGAGTGTCAATCTCCTTGGCAACGATCCCTGGTACAGCCTCCGCCAGGTCGAACAGACCATCGCGAACTTTCCCGGCTACGCCTGGTTCGACACCATGACGCTCTATCCGACCGGTGACGTCGTCTACTGGGGACCGCTCTTCATCCAGATCATGGCGGCGCTCTGCGTCCTCACCGGAGCAGCGACGCGGCCCGAGATCATGGTGGTGGCATCCTGGGTCCCGCCGCTGATGGCCGTGGCGATGGTGCCGGTCACCTACCTGCTCGCAAAAAAGCTTGCCGACTGGAAGACTGGCCTCATCGCGGCGGGTCTCATCGCGGTCATCAGCGGAAACTACGCCTACCGCTCCCTTTTCGGGTTCGTCGACCACCATATCGCGGAGACACTCTTCTCGACGATCTTCATCCTCGGCTACGTCGTCGCGCTGCTTACCACCCGCGATAGCCCGTTCTCCCTCGCGAACCGCGACACCCTGAATATCGAGACGCTGAAGGCACCGGTGCTCGCTTCAGCACTCGCGGGCGTCGCGTATCTGCTCGGCTACTTCAACATGCCGACGATGATCCTCTTCGCGCTCATCGTGGCCGGATTCATCCTGGTCCAGTTTCTTCTGGACTTCTTCCAGGACCGGCCAGGAGACTACCTGGTCCTCGTAAACCTGGTCACCTTCGGCGTGGTGATCGTCGGGATTACGGCGTTCGGCTTCCCGCACCCCGGCCTCGACCTCTCCCGGTACACCATCGGGCACGTCATCGCGTATGCCGCCCTCATCGCCGGGACAATCGCCCTCTACGGGCTCTCGGTCTACCTGAAGGGGCGCCCGAAGTATTACTTCCCTGCCGCGATCGCCGCCGTCGCGATCGCCGCCGTCGCGGCGCTCTACGTCGCCCTCCCTGACGTCTACAACCTCCTGATCGCAAGCCTCTTCGCCTTCTTCGGCGAGCAGGCGATCACCACGACCGTTCAGGAGGCTCGAGCCTGGTCGTTCGATGCAGCCTGGCAGACGTTCCACTGGGGAATCCTCCTCGCGGTCGGCGGGGCCGCCGCCCTCCTCTGGTGGAGCCGCGAGAGGGTGAACCCGGCCCACGTCTTTGTCCTGATCTGGACGGCGGTCATCCTCGCGTCGACGGTCGCGCACGTCCGGTATGAGTATTACCTCGCCGTAAACGTCGCCCTGCTCGCCGCTGTCTTTGTAGGAGCGGTCCTGAACCTGGGGTGGAAGGACACCGCCCGTCTCCTCGGGGCAGGGAGCAGTGCGGCTTCCTCTACCCCACAAGCCTCTGAGGAGCAGGAGGAGCCGGCGAAGAAGGGAAAGAAGGGAGCACGGGCCACGGGCTCCCGGAAGCCGAAGACCGCCTCGCGGGACCAGCCCGACTACCTCAAGGTAGGAGCCCTCGCCGTGGTCGTCCTCGTCACGCTCCTCTTCGCGGGGTCTTCCCTTCAGACGAACCTTGCCCTGGCGAACAACGCCAAATACGGCGGGATCGACTCACAGTGGATGGAGGCCCTGGAGTGGATGGGCACCAACACCCCCGACCCCGGTGTCGACTACTACGCCATCCACGACCAGAACACCTTCACCTACCCGGAGGAGTCCTACGGTGTCATGTCCTGGTGGGACTACGGTCACTGGATCACCTTCGTCTCGAAGCGGATCCCGAACAACAACCCCTTCCAGCACGGGGTTGCCGGGCCGAACGGATCTGCAACGTACTTCGTCTCGACCGACGAAGCAGCCGCAAACCAGATCCTGGATAACATCGGCACCCGCTACGTCGTCACCGATATCCAGCTCGCCACCGGGAAGTTCCACGCCCCGGCGACCTGGGCCGACCCCGATGTCGGGAACACCCGTTTCGAACCGCGGTACCTGGTCCCCACGGGCACGGGCTCCGCAAACTACCAGGCGGTGCCGTTCTACAACCGGGAGTTTTACCTGACAACGATCTCCCGTCTCCACAACTTCGACGGTTCGATGACCGATCCGACGTCGCAGGTGATCTACGCTGAGTACCAGGACGCTTCCACCGCAAACACCTCGCTTCCGGTCATCACGCGGACGGAGCAGATGAACGCGACCGAGGCGGCAGCCGCGGCGGAGGCGTACAACAGGAGCGCTCCGGCAGGCTCGGGTGCGACGGTCCTGAACCTGTACTACCAGTACCGGGGAGATTCGATCCTTCAGCCGGTCGAGCGGGTCCCGGCACTCCAGCACTACCGGCTCGTCCACGAGACGCCCCAGAACATCTTCGGTAACGTCGGCGCAAACGGGCCCGACCTCAAAGCCGTCAAGATATTTGAGTATGTCCCGGGTGCCGTGATCAGAGGTGGCGGCATCATCGAGGTGCCTATCGTCACGAACACCGGCCGGGCGTTCACCTACCGGCAGGAGAGCGTGAACGGCATGTTCGTCGTCCCGTACGCGACGTCCGGATGGACGGGCGACGTGAAGACGACGGGCCAGTACCGGGTTGCGGGCACGGGCCAGACGTTCGATGTCACCGAAGAGGATATCCAGCAGGGACATACCATCAACTGAACAAGGATGCGCTCGTCAGTCATCTACGGAGACATCTTTACCCGTCACGATATGGAGGCTCACCCCGAGTCGGCCGCCCGGTTACGGACGGCCCTCTCCGGGGTTCCCGACAACATACCGTGGCGTCCCCCGGTCAGGGCCACCGAGGAAGACCTCGAACGGGTCCACCTCCCGCAATACGTCCGTTGGGTGCGGGAGCTCGCGCGGGGGACCTGTTTTCTGGACCTGAACACCTACGTCACCTGCCACTCCTTCGATGCGGCGGCGTACGCTGCCGGGTCGACCTTTGCCGCAGTGGAGCGGGCGCTCGACGGCGAGCATCTCTTTGCCCTGGTCCGCCCGCCGGGACACCACGCCGAACCGGACCGGGCGATGGGGTTCTGCATCTTCAACAACGCCGCCGTCGCGGCGGCAAAAGCGCTTCGTGAGGTCGACCGGGTCGCGATCCTCGACTGGGACCTGCACCACGGCAACGGGACCCAGACGGCGTTTTACGGGAGCGACCGGGTGCTCTACTGCTCGGTCCACGAAGAGAACAGTTTCCCGAAGACCGGGTGGGTGGACGAGATCGGCACCGGGGCGGGCCGGGGCTATACCCTCAACGCCCCGCTTGCCCCGGGGTCGACCATCGCCGATTACGCTCAGGTCTTCGATGAAGTCTTCATCCCGGCGCTCACCCGGTTCCGGCCTGACGCCCTGATCATCTCGGCCGGGCAGGACGCCCTCGCCGACGACGAACACGGGCGGATGAACCTTGTCCCCGAGGATTACGGTGTGCTCACCGGGATGCTGATCGACGGCACGGACCTCCCCCTCGCGCTGACACTCGAGGGTGGCTACGGCCCGTCGATCGGGAAGGCCATCGCCGCGATATTCCGTGCTCTGGCGGGGAAGCGGTTCGAGCCTGGAGAGCAGCCCCTGCACGAGAGCACGAGAAAGGTCGTAGAACTCCTGAAGAAGGTCCGGTTCTATTGATAGAGTCTCACCTCTGCGTGGAGCGCTTCCGGTCCGGGTCCATATAGGTGATCTCAAACCCGGGGATGATGACCCGCACCACCGGCACCGGTGTCTTCGTGAGGTCGCAGATGCAGACCCGGTCCGTATAGGGAGCGACCGCATCGAGCACCCGCCGGATATCGAGGTCGAACCGGTCGGTGCTCACGTCAGGCACGTCGGCGATATCGACGGCATCTCCATCGGCAAACCACATCCGGTTGATCCGTTTCAGCCGCTCGTATCCTGCCTTCCTGATGACCATCTCCCGACGCGAGTCGCCCGGGCCCCCATGAAGGTAACTCGTCCGGAGCCGGGCGACCTCGGTCAGGGCGCGAAGTGCCGCGATCTCGGGGCAGGTGTGCGTCCCCGACCCGATGACGATCATCGCCGGATCCTTCGTGACAGGGTCGTCGGCGGCGGCAGCGACCGTGGGAATGCCGGTCCGCCCGTTGATCAGCCAGAGATGAATATTGATCCCGTTCTCCTGAAACCGGTTGAGTACCTCGCGGGCGGCGCATGTCTTCTCGAGGGTGAGAGGGCGGCCGGGGTCGTGGTTCTGGTCGGCGAGGCTGAGCGCGTCCCGCTCGATCACCTCGAAGAGAGCGGTGAGGATTGCCTCTTCCCTGGTGTTTCCGGATGCAAGCCCGTTCGGGTCGCTCCTGAAGAGGGGCGTGGCCATCCCGAGCGAATCGTAGGGGTGGAAGATGGCGTTGCTCGGGATGAAGACCTCTTCATCGTTCAGGATTTCCCACACCGGCGTCCAGTGGATCTTCTCCCCCTGCTCGAGTCCCCGCGAGAGGATCAGGTCCTCGGGATGCATCGCCCGTCCCGGGCCGATCTCCTCATAGGTCGCATACTCCATCCGATCTCCCCGGTATTCGGCGCTGTACCGCTCAAGCGCCCCCATCATCGCCGAGACCCTGGCATGGATCGGCTCTCTCCCCATGCCGGCATGGACGCGGGTCCCTCGCGGGGCTGCTCCAGGCCGGATTGCGATGGATACGGGGATCCCGAGACGGTCCAGAGGAGTCGCGTCGACGATCTCGACGACACCGATCTCCTCCATCAACGGCTCCACGGCGTCATGGGTTTCCTCCGGGGACCGGGACCGGTGCATCCCGTTAACGTAGCGTTTCTCTACCGGGTGAATCGTGATTGCCATTCAAGATCCCTTGGAGGTGATACCTTAATAGTATGGCAGATGTACCCTATCGTGTTATGAGCACGGATGACGTAGCGGTAGGCGCAATCGTCCGGTACCCCCGCACCGGCACAACCGGCAAGGTCGTGCGGGTCGAGGAGATCGGCGGCTGGAACTACGCCGAACTCGACAGCACCGGACTCTACTATCGGGTTGACGAGCTGATCAGCGCCGACCGCACGACCGGGAATGTGGAGAGGAAAGAGCGTTCGCTTGAGGACTACCTGCAAGAGAACAAGGAACTCAAAGCCCGGCTCGAAGAGGTTTGGGAGAAGGGGGCCGACGGGAGCTGCGAAGGCGGCGGTTAGCCCTCGATCGGTATGGTGGTGAGTTTCACCGCCTCAACGCCCTTCTGCGCCATCAACTGTTCCGTAATATCCTTCAGTGCTGCGCCATCCCCCCGGATCAGGATCACTTCAAGACACTTGCTCGAGGTCACGTGCGAGTGAAGGGATGCCTGGATGTTATGGGCGTGCTGGTGCTGAATCTCGGTGAGCGTCTGGAGCAGGCCCCGCTGGTCATGGTCATACACCATGGTGATGACGCCCTGGCGCTCCCCTTTTACATCGGATATCCACTGATAATGGGTTATGTAACTCCGTATTGAGTCCCGTATCCCTTCGGAGCGGGAGGAGTATCCCCGGAGGCTCAGGATCTCGTCGAATTTATCGAGAAGATTCTTGGGTAGAGAGATCCCGATACGCGAAAGTTCGGTATCACCTGACATGCTACGATCAGCACCATGTTTCACTTCATGGAGTATAACCTTTCGCTAATTGCAAGGAGTGTTTTCATACTTCGTATGCTACACCAGCAGGTCGCACCGGGGAGAGTACCCCGGCATACCCCGCGCGGGTGTGGGGAAGAGCTACACAATCCCGACCGATTATGTATAAGTAGTGTCATTCTATATAGGATAAGGAGGTTCGAAAACTTTTGCGAGATGCATTCATTCCCGGTGTCAATATTGGGCTCGTGGGTCATGTCGATCACGGCAAGACCACTTTGGTCAGTGCGCTGACCGGTACCTGGACGGACAGGCACAGCGAGGAGATTAAACGCGGCATCTCCATCCGGCTTGGCTACGCCGATACAACATTCTACAAGTGCGAAAAGTGCGAGGGTGCGGCAGCCTATTCCCCCAAACCGGAATGCCCGGTCTGTGGAGGGAAGGCGGTCCCATTCCGGACGGTCTCGTTCGTCGATGCCCCCGGTCACGAGACACTGATGGCGACAATGCTCTCCGGTTCCGCCCTGATGGATGGGGCAATGCTCGTCATCGCAGCAAACGAGGCCTGTCCACAACCCCAGACCAAAGAACATCTGATGGCGCTTGAGCTGATCGGCATCAAGAAGATCGTCATCGTCCAGAACAAGATCGACGTGGTCACTCAGGCCGAGGCGCTTGAGCACTATAAGCAGATCAAACGGTTCATTAAGGGCACCATCGCCGAGAACGCGCCTATCATCCCGGTCTCCGCGCAGAAAGGCGTCAATGTCGGCGCCCTGATCCAGACCCTTGATACGACCATCCCGGAGCCGGACCGTGACCCGAGTATCGACCCGTTACTGCTCGTTGCCCGGTCATTCGATATCAACAAACCTGGCTGCAGCTGGCGGGACGTGAAGGGCGGCGTCATCGGCGGCTCGCTCATCCGGGGGGTCCTGCATGAGGGGGACGATATCGAGATCCGGCCCGGCCGGCAGGTTCAGGTAGAAAACCGGACGAAGTGGGAGCCGATCGAGACGAAGATCACCTCTATCAACGCCGGTCATATCAAGGTGACCGAGGCGGCGCCCGGGGGCCTCCTCGGCGTCGGGACGAAACTCGATCCGGCACTGACGAAGAGCGACGCACTTGCCGGGCAGGTGGCCGGAATCGTGGGGAAACTGCCGCCGGTCTGGGAACGGCTGAAGTTCGACGTCACGCTCATGGATCGCGTGGTCGGTGCGGACAGCGAGCAGGCCATCGAGCCTTTGAAGCATAAAGAACCGCTGATGCTCTCGGTCGGCACCGCCGTCACCGTCGGCGTGATCGTGAACACCAAGAAGAACCAGGTAGAGGTCCAGCTGAAGCGGGCAGTCTGCGCGGAGCTTGGTGCGCGGATCGCTATCAGCAGGCAGGTCGGCGGGCGATGGCGGCTGATCGGCATGGGGATTCTGGTCGAGTGAGGGTACTCCTCGACACGAACGCCCTCTTGATGCCGGCCCAGTTCGGGATTGACCTGTACGATGAACTCATGGGTCTCTTCGGGGACTTCGAGCCGATCACGCTCGATGAGGTGGTCGGCGAGCTCTCAGGGCTCGCCCGGGGTCGTGGCCGCGATGCTGCTGCCGCCCGGGTCGGCCTCGCGATGGCCCGGCGATCGACGGTCGTGCCGAGCGGAAGTGCCGCAGAGCATGTCGACGACCGGGTGATCGAGTATGCCCGCCGGGAGGGGTGCGTTGTGGTGACGAACGACCGGGAGCTCCGAAACGCTCTCCTCCACGAGGGGATCGACGTTGTCTCGATGCGAAGAGCGAAGACACTGGAACTGTTGAGAGGATAGGTGAGGTACTATGTATTACAAGATGACACTGGAGGACAAGGTGCGGGTTCCACCCCACCGCCTCGGGGAAGACCTCGAGAAGGTCATCCTCAATGTACTGCAGGAGCAGTTGGAAGGCAGCATCACAAAGGAGATCGGGATCTTTATTGCGGTCACGAAGATCCTCAACGTCGGCGAAGGGGAGTTGATCCCCGGGGACGGCGCTGTCTACTACGATGTCAGGTTCGAGGCGGCGGTGCTCCGCCTGGCGCTCCAGGAAGTGATCGAGGGCGAGGTGGTGGAGACGACGAGTTTCGGTGCGTTCGTCAGCCTCGGGCCCATCGATGCCATGCTTCACGTGAGCCAGATCTCAGATGAGTATATCAACTACGACGAGAAGAACGGCAGGCTGATCTGCCAGGACTCGAAGCGGTACATCGCTGTCGGCGACGGCATCCGGGCTCGAGTCGTTGCACTCTCGTTGAACGAGCGCGAGCCGCGGGAGAGTAAGATCGGCCTCACGATGCGGCAGTCCGGCCTCGGGACCACGCTCTGGCTGGAAGAGGAACTCGAACTGGAGAAGGCAAAGGGAGCGGCATAAGCCATGGTCGTCCGCAAGAAAGTGGTCAAGGTCTGCCGCGAGTGTCACCGGGTCGTCGAAGGGGAGGCCTGTGTGGTCTGCAGCACAAGCAACCTGAGCGAAGACTGGGCGGGCTATGTCGTGATCATCGATCCCGAGCATTCGGATATAGCAAAGAAGATGAACATCACCATGGCCGGCAGGTATGCGCTGAAGGTCCGTTGATGCTCAGGCTTCCCGAGGCACACCGGGACCTCTTCAAAAAACCATTCGGCACCCTGTATGGGAATATCGGCGAACTCCTCGCCCGGCTCGAAGGCCGGGCGGTCTACGCCGTCGGTGACGTGGTGACCCACAACCTCCTCGCCGCGGGCGTCGTCCCGGATATCGCCATCATCGACGGTTACACGATGCGCTTGCCCTGCAACCTTTCCCCCCCGCTCCAGGCGAGGAGGCTGACGGCAAAGAACCCCTCCGGCACGATCACCGATGACCTCGTCGAGACGATCGACGTAGCGGTCCGGGACCCTCCAGCGGTGATCTTCGTTGATGGCGAAGAAGATCTGGCAGTCATCCCGCTCGTCCTCGCCGCGCCGATCGGGGCTGCCATCCTCTATGGCCAGCCGCAAGAAGGGGTCGTCCTCCGGATCGTCGATGCGCCGGCGAAGCGGGCGGCCGCATCCATGCTGAACTGTTTCGTGCGTGTCTGAGATCTCCGGCGAGATCCACTCTGCCCTTTCAACCCCACAGAGTATAAATAAATCCGCCAACAATATTTTAGGGATATCGATGGACTTCGAAACTACCCGTGACCTGAGGAACGAGTTGCTGAACCGGAGGGAGCTCACGTTCACCCTCACCTTTGACGGTCCGACACCCTCGCGGAAGAGCATTCAGGAGAAGCTCGCCGCAATGCTGAACAAGAGCGACAACCTTATCGTGCTGGACCTTGACCGGACCCGATTTGGAAAGATGGAACTTATCGGCCGCGCCCGCATCTACGACGACGAAGAGAGCAAGAAGTCGACCGAGCGGGAGTATCTGCTCAAGCGTGGCGAGCCGAAGGCCGAGAGCGAGGCATAAGCATGGCAGCCAAGAAGCAGGAGTCGACCAAGGTCAAGAGACACGAGTGCTACGAGGTCAAGGACGACAAAGTTGTCCTGCAGAAGCGGCACTGCCCCCGGTGCGGCCCCGGCGTGCTGATGGCCGAGCACAAGGACCGCGCGGCCTGCGGCAAGTGCGGTTACACCGAGTTCCGCAAGTAGGTCCTCACCTCCTGATACCAAAATACGGCCCGGCCGCACTTTCCGGCCGCGGCCGGTCTTTTTCACACACCATAACGGAGCAATACCTGTTTTATGCTGGATGAAACGCCCGGGGAAGGGCTCGTGCTGGGGCTTGAAGGGACCGCGTGGAACCTCAGTGCCGCCCTCTTCGGCGACGATCTGGTTGCCCTCCATTCGGCGCCCTACGTCCCTCCGAAAGGCGGGATTCACCCTAGAGAGGCCGCGCAGCATCACGCCTCGATGATGAAGGAGGTCGTCTCTCGGGTGCTCACGGAGCCAGACAGGATCCGGGCTGTCGCGTTCTCGCAGGGACCGGGCCTCGGCCCCTCCCTCCGAACAGTGGCGACCGCTGCCCGGGCCCTCTCGATAGCCCTCGGCGTGCCGCTCGTCGGCGTCAACCACTGTGTGGCGCACATCGAGATCGGGAGATGGGCGACCGGGTTCTCCGACCCTATCGTCCTGTATGCGAGCGGTGCGAACACCCAGGTGCTCGGGTACCTGAACGGTCGTTACCGGATATTCGGGGAGACGCTGGATATCGGGCTCGGGAACGCGCTTGACAAGTTCGCCCGGGGTCATGACCTCCCGCACCCGGGCGGCCCGATCATCGAGCAGCTGGCCCGCCAGGGCGACTACATCGACCTCCCCTACACGGTGAAGGGGATGGACCTCGCCTTCTCCGGACTCGTCAGCGCCGCCCGCGAAAGCCCGGCGGCGCTTGAGGATGTCTGCTTCGGCCTGCAGGAGACCGCGTTTGCTATGTGCGTCGAGGTGACCGAGCGGGCGCTTGCCCATGCGGGGAAGGACGAGGTCCTCCTCGTCGGCGGGGTCGGGGCAAACGCACGGCTGCAGGAGATGCTGCGGGTCATGTGCGAAGACCGGGGAGCGGCGTTCGCCGTCCCGGAACGGACCTATCTCGGGGACAACGGCGCGATGATCGCCTACACCGGCAGGGTCATGCTGGAGCACGGGGTCACGCTCCCTCTCGATCAGTCTCAGATCCGTCCGGGCTTCCGGGCGGACGAGGTAGAGGTTGTCTGGCGTGATGAGCCCGGGGAGATCTTTGCCGCCGGGCGCGAGGACGGGGGCGTCGCCCGGGGCGCGGAGGCGGTCGTGGAGATCCGGGAGGGCGAGGTGGTCAAGCACCGCACGAACAAGCACTACCGGAACCCGCGCCTCGATACGCGGCTGATCACGGAGCGGACCCGTGCGGAGGCCCGCCTGATCGCGACGGCCCGGCGGGCAGGCGTCCCCACCCCGGTGATACGGGACGTCACCGCCGATACGATCGTCATGGAACGGGTCGAGGGTGAGGTGCTGAAGTACGTCACCAGACCGGAGACGATCCGCCTTGCCGGCGAGGCGGTCGGGAGACTGCACGCAGCGGGGATCGTTCACGGCGACCTGACAACGAGCAACATGATCGTCCGCAACGGGCAGTGCGTCCTGATCGACTTCGGGCTTGCGTCCACGTCGCCGGAGGTCGAGGCGCGGGGGGTCGACCTCCACGTCTTCTTCCAGACGCTCGAGAGCACCACGGAGAACTTCGAGGAGTTGAAAGGGGCCTTCATCGAGGGGTATGCCGGGGTGTTTGGAGGGGCGGACGAGGTCCTCTCCCGCGAACATGAGGTGGAACTCCGGGGGCGCTACCTGTGAGGCTTACGGTGGTGACGAGCAACGCCAACAAGGCGCGTGAGGTGGCCGCCTCCTTTGCAGGGGTGCTGGAGGTCGAGCATGTCGCGCTCGAGTGTCCGGAGGTCCGCCACGTCGACGTCGGGGAGGTCGCCCGGGGCAAGGCGGAGTACGCCTACCAGGCACTCTCCCGCCCTCTGATCGTCGACGACACCGGTCTCTTCATCGACGCGCTCGGAGGGTTCCCGGGTGCGTGCGCCGCCTACGTCCACGACACCATCGGGAACGCAGGCATCTTGAGGCTCATGGAGGGCGTCGAGGACAGGAACGCTCACTTCGAGACGGCGATCGCGTTCGCCCGGGAGGACGGCATCCGGGTCTTCCGGGGAGTCCTCCCGGGAACGATCGTCCCCCCACAGGGAGCGGAGGGGTTTGGCTACGACCCGATCTTCGCCCACGCCGGACGAACGCTCGCCCAGATGCCGCTTGCCGAGAAGAGCCGGATCTCCCACCGGGCACGGGCGCTCGAGGTGTTCCGGGAATGGATCGAGCGAGAGTACGCATCCTGACAGAACTGTTAATAGGACCAAGAACGCATAGTACCCATCTGACAAGTGGTGTTTTCAACATGGCAAGATTTCCCGAAGCTGAAGCACGTCTGCTCAACGTAAAGATCTGTATGAAGTGTAACGCCCGGAACGCAATCCGCGCGACCCGCTGCCGGAAATGCGGTTCGGAAGAACTCCGGCCCAAGTCCAAGGAACGAAAGGCGTAACGCGCTTGCGCGTTCCGCATACGGGTGCTCCCGGCGCGGCGTCCCGGGAGTTCGGTATATTCTTTTTCAGGCGGTGTTGCAGGGAGAGCAGGTCGCCTGTCAGGCGC
>Ga0265294_10006983_pt1 | contig 13474 bp, 7 predicted proteins | sample MunlanPumphouse3_FD_192504 | JGI IMG/M metagenome (GOLD analysis project Ga0265294, IMG submission 192504) | Groundwater microbial communities from a municipal landfill in Southern Ontario, Canada - Pumphouse #3 | ecosystem: Environmental > Aquatic > Deep subsurface > Groundwater | place... | reverse complement strand
TAAGGTGATATAATAATTGGTTAAAGTTTTATAAATCCACTGCTGTAAACTTTCCCGGATTGTGTATACAGGCGAATGCAATAAAATCCTTTAGGAAGATGACTTACGTTAATTTTTTGAAAGAGATTAACTTGTTGTTTTGTATCTATTAGTTGACCGGTAGCAGTATAAATGCGTATGGCATCAATATTTTCCTCTTCTGATATTTTCAACTGAATATAATCATTGGCCGGATTAGGAAAAACAACCATTGTTTCCGGTTTATGGAATAACATATGCGTAACTGCATTCGGCTCCATATCTACTTGAGTGATGATGGTATCGACATTGCTGGCTAAAGCAAAATTAGATGTTTTTGGTAAACTGTATGGATGTGAGGTAAGAACATCGTTTCCCAAATCCCAGTACATGATACCTGCCAAATCGTAATCATGAATAAAATCGCTACGGTCCCGCGTTTGATTCACACCGGTAATGAAACGGTATCTTCCGTTGCTGTCTAATACCACATTCATATCCGGCGTATAACTTCCATCCAGTAATCCGGTACGCACACCAATAGGTGCAGCTGTTGTCTGAATCGTTCCTGCGGCGTCTTCATATCCTTTTGATGTTGTTGTGGCAAAGGATAGTATGATTTTTTCCTTAGGATACCCCTGTGCAATAAATTTGTTGTATGCATCCAGGTAAGTACTCCACTTAAACATATTTGCACTTGGACCGTAGATTTGGAAGTTGAAATAATCCACATACTGCATATATTTTGGATTTAATGCATAGGAAACATAATGTGGTGAGACTGTAAATATTTTTTCCTGGGGCATGATTTTGCCGATTTCTTCTATCAGCAAACCATAGTTATTAAAACAAGTACCATCGTAACACCATTCAAAATCAAGGTCAATGCCGTCGAATTCAGCAGCAGCAGCAACAATGCCTGCGGCCATGGTTTTACGTTTTGCATCACTGGCGACGGTGCTTTGCCAGTTGTCGTGCCCTCTTACGCTCATGCGTACCGTATGTCCACGGTAACCGTCGAAAGCGCTGCGAAGAATACCCATGAAATGTTTGTAGGAATATAAGTCATAACCTATATTGTCAGGGTTATCGTAATTCCAAAAAGAGTTCATTTTATAAAAAACGGTTTGAGCTGTTACAACCTTCCCAAAACCTGGCATAGGCAATGCATTCATATAGGACTTTAATTGATTTTCCGTTAAATCAATGTGCCAAATAGCTGTTTCGTCCAATTTAGCGTTTAGATTTTCGCCCACAACAGCCACAACGTTATCTACCCCTTCAGGTAAAAAAGAAGATGGAACAGTTGCCGGTGCACCTGATGCAAGAGGAAAATAGCCTTTGCCGTTAAACGAGAACATAAAAGGATTGTTCGGGGCCATATCAAGTGAATAGGTCACAACACCAAGATTCCACCACGAACCGACCGGAGTTGATATGATTGCAGTGGGAATATTTCTCCTGAATTCCTGTCCATTGAGTCGTACAATTAATTCATAGTTAGCTGCGTTTCCTAGTCGTATTGAAAATCCTTGAGAATCAGAAGCTTCTTTTTTGAAAATAAAAGCGCCTTCCGTCCATGTTTCAAGATAAATCCAGGTATGAAAAGAGTATTTTGTATCCGGTATTAAAGCTTTGTTTCCAACCGACATTTTTGCTCCTGTTCCATTTAGGGAGAGAACGCCGTTTCGTCCGTTGTAGGAGCTTAAATAATTCCCATTGGTTACGGTACCTTCATTGTAAGGGAAAGGAATTGTAATTGTCCCGTCGGATTTGGATTCCACACCCAGCATGATGATGTCGTTTGAAAGTAAGTATTTTTCTTTTTCCACCCCTCTGTCTGCAAAACGTGAAAAATCGGTATAAGCACTATGAATCCGGTATTTAAAAGCCGTATTATCGGTTACTTTTTCGCGTACAGCCCCTGTTCCTGAAAAGATTCCATGATGTTTAAAGGTGTAATCGACAATATTAGGGCAGAGATTTTGGTCAAATTTATAATAAACAATCAGGTTGTCCCATTGAGGGTGATATTTATTAACGGTATTTCTCCATAAAAAATAGTCGGAGGATAATACGCCCGACCATACCCGGAATTCATCTATACGTCCCGAAAAGTTACTTCCCAATACAAATTTTTCGTAAGAAATCGGAATTGAAAGTTGTGCAGTTGTATTCAAGACCAAGATGTTGTTTACATAGGCTTTGATATTGTTTTGATGATAGATGATGGTTATTTGCGCCCATTTTCCTGCTGCTAAACCGGATGAACTGACAGATGCAAATTGCGTCCCCGCATGCAGCACTATTTCTCCGCTTTGGTTACCTAAACAAAGATCAAAGCGCGAATCGTTGTTGCCACGGGTAAAAATTGCAGCGCCGGGAGTCCATATCGAAGGATTTATCCATGCCTGGATGGTATAGCTTTCAAGGCTGTTAATTTCGTTTACACAACCTGCTTCAATAAATCCGGATGCAGTCAGTTTTAGACTGTAGTTATCAACTTGTGCAACGATCCATTGATTTGCAGTAAGAACAAGGGTTAAAATAAAAAATACTTTTTTCATGAAGACTGTTTTAGCACACATTAAAAAATGATGAACAAGGAACAAACAAACTGAGACAAAAGCAAACAACAAGTAAATTACATCTGATTGAAGTCAAAAAAGTAAAATAACATTGAAATTAAAAACACGTTAAATTTATAAAACGATAAAATTAAAGAGAAAATACTTTTGTCTCAGTTGTTTAAATGCTTAACTCAAATTAATGTTTATTGTATGTTATTGTTATTTTATGATTATTTTTCCTGTTTTATTTTGAACACGGATAATGTAAAAACCTGTTTCTAAATTAAAGCTTTCGTCCTGAGTTGTTGTTGTAAAGCTTTTTGAAATTTGCCCTGTTGCATTGTAAACTGTTACTTTGCTTCCTGCATCCACACTGAATAATTTTACCTGATGGTGGTCAATTCCCACATTCAGTTTTTCATTTTTAGCATGGGGCCGTTTTATGGAAGTTACAGTAGGATTCAGTGTGAGCATTTGACGTGTAACTGGGTCACCGGTTGCATTTTTTGTAAACTTGATTTCTTTGATAAACAGAGTCATATTACCTGCAGTACCTGTAATATCAATTTTAAGACGTGCAGGATTGCCGGCAACTTCCGGAACACTAGCATCAAATTCATAAACCATCCACTTTTTTGGATCATAATAAGCTTCTCCATCATCGTTTACCAAGGGATCTCCCAGTTCATCTGTGGCTTGAAAATAAGTGCTTGGAAAAGGGGAATGAGTAGTATAATCAGTTGGCGATGTGTTGTTTTGTGAATTAGAAATGTAAAATTGTTTAAAAGCTGATACCTTTTCTTGACCAATTACATTCTCTACTATGGAAAAAACAAGTCGCACCCGAATATTTTCTGCAACAGGAGTGATGTTTTTATCCATGTAAAAATTCAGATTGAACCAGGCTCCAGCATAACCGCTTCCCATGGGGGTACCTACATTGTAAGTAGATGTTTTACCGCGCATTACAAGTACTTTTCCAACATCACCACCTAAGTCCACAATGTTGATACCTTCCCGTATTGCTGCCGGTTGAACAGCGTCAAGGGAGGTAAATACAGCAGGTCCTCCGGCTAATACAAAATAACCATTATTGAAATTTTCTGACGGCGCAGCCCATCCAACAGGCGGATTGGCTCCGGCATTAACAGCATCAACGACATATTGCCCTACCGGCTGGTCGGCAAAAACGTAACGGGATGGGGTGATGTCAACCTGTGCGGACACAACCGCTCCGAATAAAACCATAACAATTGAAAGGAGTAAAATTTTTGTTTTCATAATAAAAATGAATTTAAAGTTATACAATAAATTAAATCAATAGTGGATAAACTTCTCTTTTTTATTTACCGCTTCTTTGTATTAAACAATAATTTATCAGAGTAAGTTCACTAGAGTGCAAATGTAGGCAGTTGTTTTTTCTTGCATGTTCAATATTGTTTTTATTATGTCTCGAATTGTACGAAAATACATCATTCATTGGTTTTTAAAAAGGATCCCGGTTTCTTTCGGAAATGATTGAAGTTTTTTGTCAGTTGCTCATCCATTAAGGCGTTTGAATATTTGCACAATACCAAACAAACTATATACATTTTGAAACATCAGTTTGTTTTTTTCTGATTTTCTTTGTGATGCATATCTTGATTCATCAAAGATGCGTCTCGGTTTTTTATTTTCTAATCAATAATTTGTTCAACTTTAAATTCAGTTTTATTATGAAAAAACTTACTTTTTTGGGAATTTGGGTGACTTTGTTTGCCTTGTTGACAAATGTTACTGCTGCTAACTGGGTGTATGACTCAGGTACTTCTAAATGGGTGAAGGATATTACTCCTTCCATGTTTAAGTTTAATAGTTTAACTACGGCACAGGTTCAATCTAACATTTTTTGCGTATTAGGCGGCGCTAATCCAAATCCTGCCATTACTTCGACTTCAGGACAGGATCTTTCTGATGGTTATTTCGCGGTATGCGGGGGACAGATTAGCTCAACTGACCAAACGATGCTTACAAAAGTGAGAGATGGGTTCAATACCTTACAGAAAACGCTTGGAGATGTTACTCAACAATTGTTACGTTTTGCTTCGAATACTGCTACCATCGAGGAGGGAACAAAATGCGGAGTAACAGGATACGTTAATCCAAACTGGTATATTCCGACACAATATGATTATACCAACTATAAAATTAATTTTATTGACTCCGTGTACACTGATTATAGCATAAACTTATTGGTTTATGGGGAAGGTGGTACACAGATTGGTACTACACAAACCTTGTCAGCCGGATGGAAAACAGCTACATTTACCCAAACAACGGACAAACCGTTCCGGTTTAAGTATAACTGTCCCAACACACCGGGATTGATTTGCTATTTTACTAATCCAAAATTAACTCTTACGAGTGATGCCGAACCAGCTGCCCGTACGGTAACTGTAAACAAGACAGGAAATGGTACAGTAACGGCTGCTTATGGCAATTTGCATGATCAGGATGTGGAGGTTTTCACGCTGACTCCGGGATCCGGAGAAACGTTAAATTCGGTTACCTATAATGGAGAAACGGTAACGCCTACCGATAATGGAAATGGAACTTATACCTATACTACTCCTTTGCTGACTGCCGATGGTACGTTGAATGTGTCTTTTTCAGGAGTAGATACGGGTGTTGAAAATCAGCTTTCAATTACCCGGATTTCAACGGTTAAGGGTTTTCTTGAAATTGATGGACTGGTAGCAGGAGAGGCTATCCATGTTTATTCTGCTGGCGGTAAATTAATACATGCGTCAGTTGCAACCGCATCTTCCAAGCGCGTTGATTTGTCGCATGGGGTTTATATTTTAAAAATTGGTTCAACATTATCTAAAATTGTTTTATAAAAATCCAGTATTGGCAAGCCGTTCCTGAATGGGCGGCTTGCTTTTTATGATATTTTATGTTGCGTATGAAAAAAGATTGTATTGTATTCGTATTTATTTTTTGTTTTTCAGCCATTACGGCACAAATAAGCAATCAGGCTTTGTGTTTCAGGAACGATGGTTGTGTTCAGTTTAAGACTATAGAAGAAATAAACACTTCGCCGGGTTTAACTTTTCAAACCTGGTTTAATGTCGATAAATGGCAAAAAAACAGCAATTTATTTATTCAGCAGGATGGGAGCGAGGGATACACTGCCGTGAGATTGGGTGACCGGAAAACAGGTACAATCGAATTTGTGCATCATGGCCATATCTTTCGCTTTGAGAATCCGGGAATGCGTGAGCAATGCTGGTATCAGCTAACCTTGGTTTATCATCGACAATCGCAGAGAAAAGCCGTGCTCTACCTGAACGGGGAGCAAATCAGCTTGTCTTCTGAAGGGATTGATGAGCAAAAATTAATCGGTACTGAAGGTTTTTTTCTGGGCAAAAGCCTGGATGGACGAATGGACGAAATCCGTTTGTGGACGAAAAATTTATCGGAAGAAAATTTCTATTTACAGAATACAGTAAATCATTATCATCCTGATTATGAATTTTTACTATCATATTGGAAAGGTGATCAGCAACTGGAGTCGTTGGTCTATGATAGCCGTGGAAACCGCCATGGTAAACCGTCGAAAGTAGCGTACGAAGTAGTTACTGATAACCCGGCATTCAAGTATCGTTTATTAGCCGGATATACAACTTTCAACAGTCTATTTTCCCGTGATATAGAACGTGAAACGTATCTGATGACAAATGATTTGATTATTTTATCGGGTAAAACCACTACTGAGGGAGAGGTGTCATTCGGACCATCAGACGAAAGCGGTGTCCCGGATCAGGTTCGGTATCTTGCTGATTTCGCGGAACGGAAGGGTGTCTTCGGTTTTGATGGCGAAAAATCGGTATTGAAACTACCGGCTACTGCATTTCCTGTAAGTCCTGAATTTAGTTTTGGAGCATGGATTTTCATAGATAAATGGGAAAAAAATGCTTGCCTGATCAGAAAAATGACAGATGGTATTGACCAATTCTCCATTCGACTCGGAGATAACGCTTCAAGCAATGATTTTATTGTAACTTTACAGGGCAAATCTGTAGTTTTTCCCACTGAAATTCAACCTGGTAAGTGGCAGTATCTGTCAGTTTCCGTGTCACGCAATCCGGTTCTGCAATCGGCGCGAATTACATGCAGTCTGTTTGACAAAAACAAAAAAGAAGTGGACGCACAGGTACAAGTAGTTTCTGCCGGGAAACAAATTCAACCTGTAAATGAAACAAAAAATACAATAGGAGAAGGATTTTTGGGGAAAATGGATGAAGTGTCATATTGGGTATCGGACAGAAGTAAAAATGTGGCAGAAGATGCCGCCGGTATTCCGGTAGCCCGGATTGGTCAGGCAACGCCACAAAATTACCTGGACAGTTGTCATGCCTACTGGAAGTTTGACAATCCTCAGCAGCCGGGGTTGGACAGTTTTTCATGGACCAACCTGGTTCAGATACTTCGGAGCGCTTACGATGGTTATACCGGCTACCGGATACGCGCCAGTTTCAGCGGAGGTGGTGAAAAAAACTGGGAATCAGTGGTTCGGGATGATGCGGCACGAAAACGTTTTGCCCGGGAAATTGCCGGATTGATGCAAAGCCCCTTACTTGATGGAGTTGATCTTGATTTTGAATGGTGCTACGATGATACTTGCTGGGTAAATTATAGTAAGACTATTTTAGAAGTAAAAAAAGCAATGCCTGAGGGAAAAGTGTTTACGGTTACTCCTCACGTGGTAGCATATAAACTCACAGAAGATGCCATCCAGGCAATTGATTTTGCTTTGTTTCAAAATTATGGTCCTTCACCGGAACGTTTTAAATTAAGTGACTTTAAAAATTCATTATCTTTGTTCCGAAAACAAGGTTATCCAAAAACAAAAACAGTTCTTTCGACTTCAACGACTACCTCAAAAGGAATATCAGCTTCGGGTTCAGAACGCCGTCCCAATGCTTACCGGACTATTGTCAGCGCTATTCCTGACCTGAAAGAGGAATGTGAGAGTGCTACGGTGAATGGCTATACTCACTGGTTGAACAATGTGGAACAAACCAGAAAACGGGCACGGTTTGTGGTGGATAAAGATTTGGCCGGCATCATGTATTGGGATATGGGATGTGATGTATCACCCGAGAATCATTTAAGCATTGTGCGGGCAATTAATACTGAAATTTCTTCTAACGTTGTTCAGGAACTTTCATCAAAAAATAAAGAACAAGATTTAAGTTATTCAAAATAATATATGATTTATGAAGGATATTTTAAAAGAAAATGACGGATACCAATCCATGTTTCTTAAAGTAAGCGGGGGGTTGTGTCTCCTCGTTTCTTCTGCTTCTGCTGTGTATGCAAAACCGTTGAACATCATTTATATCATGTCCGACGACCATACCGAACAAATGATCAGTGCTTATGATCAGCGTTTTGGATATACTCCCCATATCGACCGACTGGCGAAAGAGGGAGTCAGGTTCACGAACAGCTTTGTGGCAAATTCAATCTCAGGTCCGAGTCGTGCATGTCTGCTTACCGGTAAGCATAGCCATAAAAACGGTTTTGCTACCAACTATGGTCATTTTGACGGCAATCAGCAAACAGTACAAAAAATTCTCAGAGAAAACGGCTATCAGACGGCCATGATTGGTAAATGGCACCTTGAGAGCGAACCGGTGGGGTTTGATTACTGGGAAATACTTCCCGGACAGGGATATTATTATCAGCCTGAATTTATAACCAAAGAGGGAGTTAAAACAGAGTCGGGTTATGTTACCGACCTGATAACCGACAAAAGTATTAAATGGCTGCAATCCCGCGACACCAAGAAACCTTTCTGCTTGTTTGTACATCACAAGGCAACGCATCGTAACTGGATGCCTCATGTAGATGATTTACAGGCTTATGAGGATCGCAATTTTCCCCTTCCTGAAAATTTTTATGATGACTATGCCGATAGGGAGGCTGCTAAAAAGGCCGAGATGAGCATTGACAAACACATGACTTTTTACTATGACCTGAAAGTCCCCAACCCCAACGGCTTGCGCAGCAACCTGGACGTATGGTATAACAGGGGGGATACCGCCGGAAGTTACGGTCGTATGCTTCCCTATGAGAAAAAAATATGGAATCATTTTTATGATTCCATTGCTGTTGATCTCCAGAATAGAAATCTCAGTGGAAAAGACCTTGCTGAATGGAAATACCAACGCTATTTAAAAGATTACCTGAAAACGGCGAAATCGTTGGATGATAATATCGGCCGGTTGTATGACTGGCTGGAAAAAGAGGGGTTGTTGGAAAATACGATCATCATTTATACTTCCGATCAGGGCTTTTACATGGGCGAACACGGCTGGTTTGATAAACGATTCATGTATGAAGAATCCATGCGTACGCCGTTAGTAATGCGTTTACCGAAACATTTTGGTAAGCGTGGAAGGGATATCAGGCAAATGGTGCAAAATATCGATCATGCACCTACTTTTCTAAATATCGCGGGTGTCAAAATACCGAAAGATATACAAGGAGTATCATACCTGCCCCTCTTGAAAGGGAAAAAACCGGCTTCATGGCGTAAAGCACTGTATTACCATTACCAGGAATATCCTGCTGAACATGCCGTGAAACGCCATTATGGTATTCGTACTGAAAGGTATAAACTGATGCATTTTTATCATGATATTGATAAATGGGAAATGTATGACTTGAAGAATGATCCGGCTGAAATGCATAATCTTATTGATGATCCGGATTATCAATGCCTGAAGGATTCGTTGAAGAAACAGCTCTTGGATTTACAAGTGAAATACGATGACCCTATCCGTTCCCGGTATCCTATGCCCTGAGTGACCTATTATCCCTGTAATTAATTTTTAGTTTATCTTTTATGATGTACAGATATTCTGTCCTGGTGTTGATTTTTTTTTGTTTCTCTGCCTTAGCAGAAGCTTTTGATTTCGCGTTAATTCCGAAACCGGCGAATGTTGAGTTTAAAGATGTTGGTGCTTTTCATTTTAACAACAAGACAAGATGGCTGGTTGAAAATGAAGAGCAAAAACAAGTAGCCAACTATCTGGCGAGTCGATTTTTGCCTCTGGCAGGCTGGCATTATCAACCTGAGATTTCGGGAAAAATAAAACCAAACAGTATTGTTTTCAGGACAGATAAGATGTTCGCGGAAGAAGCCTATAAAATCTCCGTAACGAAACAGAGGATACTGGTAAGTGCCTCATCAGCTAAAGGTTTTTTTTATGCTATCCAAACCTTGCGTCAGTTATTGCCGGCAGCAATCAATGCTGAAAAGCATGTACCGGGACAGCAATGGAATGTGCCTGCTGTTACCATCAGCGATGAACCCCGTTTTGGTTATCGCGGGTTTATGCTGGATGTATCACGCTATTTTATGCCGAAGGAAGATGTTAAACGATTGCTGGAATACCTGGCTTTTCACAAAATCAACTATTTTCATTGGCATCTGATTGACGATAACGGCTGGCGATTAGAAATAAAAAAATATCCGCGATTGACGGATGTGGGAGCCTGGCGGGTTGAACGCTCGCAGTATTTCCCTATGCGGGCAAATCCGGAGCAGGGTGAACCAACTCCGGTAGGAGGATATTATTCGCAGGAAGATGTTCGTGAAATCATCCGGTTTGCAAAAGAACGTTTTATCGAAATTATTCCTGAAATAGAAATGCCGGCTCACAGCAACTCTGCTTTGGCAGCATATCCTCACCTGGCATGTCCGGTAGTAGATAAATATATCGGAGTGTTGCCGGGAATCGGAGGAAAAAATGCCAATATAATTTATTGTGCAGGCAACGATACAGTCTTTACTTTTCTCGAAGATGTATTAACAGAAGTAATGGAGCTTTTCCCTTCAAAATACATACACATCGGGGGAGATGAAGCCAATAAGGAAAATTGGCAAAAATGTCCGAAATGTCAGGCCCGGATGCAGGAAAATAATATACCTGATGAAGAGGAACTGCAAAGTTATTTTATCCGGAGAATCAATCGTTTTCTGATGAATCACGGCAAACAGTTGATGGGGTGGGATGAGTTGGCAGACAGCGAAATACCTGAAAATGCAGTTATTTTCGGATGGAGAAACAGCGGATCCGGGGCAGAAAAAGCAGGAGGAAAAGGTTTTCAATATGTAAAATGCCCGGCGTTGAAGTATTACTTTATCCGCTATCAGGGACCGCAGTGGTTTGAGCCTTATACTTATTTTGGCAATACAACTCTGAAAGATGTCTATGAATATGAGCCCTTATCCTCACATCATCCCGAATCAGTGACCAGGAATATGTTGGGAATTGAAGCTTGTTTGTGGACTGAGTTTGTGAACAATACATCAGATGCTGAATACCTGATTTTTCCCCGTCTGGCTGCTTTTGCCGAATCCGCCTGGTCGAAACCTGAGCATAAAAACTGGCCTGATTTTATCCGGCGAACAGACGGCTTGTTGAATTCGTATGATGCGTTGGGAATCAATTATGCTCGCTCGATGTTTAACATAGAGCAGGTCGTTCGTCCTCTGAAGGGCAAACTTGAAATTCAGCTCGACAACATAAGACCAGATACAAAAATAAAATACACTACCGATGGTACAGAACCTGATTTATCTTCACAGGATTACACTCGTCCGTTTGCTGTCGAACCTGCTGCAACTGTGAAGGCTGTCACATTCAGGGGAAATGAGCGGGTCGGAAAGGTGCTTTCTCTGAATACCATCGACCACAAAGCTGCCGGTGCTGAGGTTATTTCAAAGGAAGTAAATGGCTTTGTGCTGACCAATGGTCTGAGAGGAAGTGAAAAACTGACCGACGGAGAATGGGTGGATGTATATGACCGGGATGCAGTATTTATCATACAACTCGACCGTGCAACTACTTTTTCAGAAGTAAAACTTGGGCTGTTGAACAATGCCGGAATGCTGGTTCATTTGCCGTCGCATGTATGCATATCTGTTTCTACTGACGGGGAAATCTTCAATCCTGTTGCCGAAAAGTATTACACGGAATATGAACGTTTTCAACAAGGTATGTTCCGTACCACCCTTCATTTTCAATTTGAAGAACAAACAGCTGCTTTTCTGAAACTGGAATTGAAAAATCCGGAACTTACTCCTGATAAGCATGTGCGGGCAGATGTACCAACACGTTTGGCTGTTGATGAAGTGATGGTGAAGTAAAAAAAAAATTGTAGCTTTGCCGGATAAAATAAGAAACAATTTCGTTTTTTTGTTAATTAAATTGAAAACAATTTTATTATTAATTATTAGTTAGTAGATATCCATGAAAAAAATTTCCATCGTTATTATCATGACTGTGTTGTCAGTTAAATTGTTGGTTGCTTTACCTGAATGGCAGAGTCAGTATGCTACCGGGTTAAACAAAATAGTACCGCATGCTTATGTGTTACCTGTTGACAATGAATTATTGCTTCGCAAAGCTGATTATGCTTCCTCCGGATATTATCAGTCACTCAATGGAAAATGGAAGTTTAACTGGGTGAGGAATCCGGATAAGCGTCCTAAAGATTTCTATAAACCCGCGTATTTCACTAATCATTGGGCTGATATCAACGTGCCGGGAAATTGGGAACGTCAAGGTTACGGCTTGCCGATTTACGTGAATCAAACTTACGAATTTGCAGATCCAATGTTTGGCATGGATAAGCCAGCGCCGCCTCTGGTGCCTTATGAATACAATGAAGTAGGATCGTACCGCAGAACTTTTACAGTTCCCGAAACCTGGAAAAACCGCCGCGTGGTGCTTACTTTTGAAGGTGTGTCATCTTTTTATTATGTATGGTTGAATGGTGAACTGCTGGGATATAACCAGGATTCTAAAACTCCTGCTGAATGGGATGTTACCTCAAAACTGAAAGCAGGGGAGAATGTGCTGGCCGTAGAAGTTTACCGATGGAGTGCAGGTTCTTACCTCGAATGTCAGGATATGTGGCGCATCAGCGGTATTGAACGGGATGTATATCTGTATAGTACACCAGCTACTTATATCGCTGATTATAAAGTTACTTCGGTCCTAGATACGGCTACTTACAGTCACGGAATTTTCTCTCTCGAAACAAAAATTAATGCTAAAGAGGCCGGTTCTTTGCGTTATGCGCTGTATAAGCTGAACAATGAAAAAGTCCTGGAAGAAACCGTTTCATTTCATGCTGCCCAACAAGTGAATCAATTGAAATTTTCAACCAAAACAATTGATAAAGTAAAAAAATGGAGTGCCGAACACCCGGAATTGTACTTTCTGAAACTGGAAATGTTAGATAAAAATAATCAAGTCACCTATACAACAGCATGCCACGTAGGTTTCAGAACATCTGAAGTAAAAAACGGAAGATACTATATCAATGGTGTCCCGGTGCTGATTAAAGGGGTCAACCGTCATGAACATTCAGAAAAAGGGCGGACGGTAAGTGAAGAGCTGATGTTGAAGGATATTTTCCTGATGAAACAACACAATATCAATACCGTTCGTAATTCACATTATCCGAATGACAAACGTTGGTATGAACTCTGCAATATCTATGGATTGTATATGATTGATGAGGCAAACGTGGAATCTCACGGTATGGGATACGGTGCTGCTTCATTAGCCAAAGATACGTCGTGGCTAAAACCTCATCTGGAAAGAAATATCCGCATGTATGAACGCTCGAAGAATCATCCTTCTATCGTGGTCTGGTCGATGGGCAACGAAGCGGGTATGGGAGTAAATTTTGAGAAGGTATATGCGTGGCTGAAAGCGGCAGATAATACACGCCCAGTTCAGTATGAGCGTGCAGAAGAACAGCCTGCAACCGATATTTATTGCCGCATGTACAGAAGTGTAAATGAAATTAAGGCTTAT
>Ga0265294_10006982_pt1 | contig 13475 bp, 12 predicted proteins | sample MunlanPumphouse3_FD_192504 | JGI IMG/M metagenome (GOLD analysis project Ga0265294, IMG submission 192504) | Groundwater microbial communities from a municipal landfill in Southern Ontario, Canada - Pumphouse #3 | ecosystem: Environmental > Aquatic > Deep subsurface > Groundwater | place... | reverse complement strand
ATCGAAACCAACTCTCTCAGCAACAATGTGGCACTCTCTCTCTGTTTCATGTTGATGAATTCTATCTTTTTTATCCTTCAAACCCCTTTCATTCACGTGATCTCTCTGCCTGACTTTATGGGATCTGCAGTGTGATCTGATTCCCTGAAACGAATATCCCGATAACCGGGATAGATGGTTCTTCAATCTGCAGCATATCCGTGCTTATCGTAAAACCGTCCCCTGTTGATTCAGCAGGTTCTTCGCATGCAGGATGATCACCTTCGACACCCCGTTCTCAATTGCGCTGAATGAATTGTCCAGCTTTGGGATCATTCCGTCAGCGATGATGCCCTGCTGTTTGTACTTTTCACACTCCGCTTTGGTCATCGATGGGATAAGCGATTGCGGGTCGTTCAGGTCTCTCAGGACACCCTCTTTCTCGAAGCAGTAGTAGAGCGATGTCTCATACTGTTTTGAGAGCGCCGTTGCCACCGAGTAGGCGATGGTATCCGCGTTGGTGTTCAGCAGAGAGCCCTGACCGTCGTGGGTGATGGCACAGAGGAGGGGAGTGATCCTGCTTTCTATCAGTTGAGAGAGGAAAGCGGCATTGATCTGTTGCGGATCGGGGTCGCCCACAAAACCGAAATCAACCGGTTCAGGGGAGCGCCTGACGGAGGGGATCACATTGGCATCAGCACCTGAGAGTCCGATGGCATTACAACCGATCTGTTGCAGTGATGCCACCATATTTTTATTGATCCACCCGGCATAGACCATGGTGACCAGCTTCAGCGTCTCACGGTCGGTGATACGGCGTCCCTGCACCATTTTCGTCTCAATCCCCAGCTGTGAAGCCATCTTTGACGCCATCACACCTCCTCCGTGTACCAGCAGCTTCCGTCCCTCCAGCCGTTGAAAGTCGGCCAGGAACGCTTTCAGCGCTTCGGCATTATCTACAATATTCCCTCCAATCTTAACGATCGAGAGTCTCTCTTTCTTTTTCATCTGTATGGTAATCAGCGGTCAGCGGTCAGCGATCAGCGGTCAGCTTTCAGCGGTCATTCTTAATTCAATATTTCCTACATCCCCAGCAGTATCTCCTTCAGCACCGTTTGTGCCGATACCACCCTGTTGGCTGCCTCGGGGATCACGATCGACTGGCTGCTCTCGATCACCTCGTCACTCACGATCATGTTGCGGCGTACCGGCAGACAGTGCATAAAGTATGCATGGTGGGTCAGCGCCATCTTGGCAGCATCCACCGTCCAGCTACGATCGGTGCTCAGCACCTTGCCATAGTTGGGGTCACGGTAGGCTGCCCAGCTCTTTGCGTAGATGAAGTCAGCCTCTCTGTAAGCCTTCTCTCTGTCATATTCCACGATGGCCTCACCGACAAACTGCTCATCCAGCTCATACCCTTCGGGATGGGTGATCACAAACTCATAATCCGTTGCGTTCATCCACTCAGCGAACGAGTTGGGTACCGCCTGAGGCAGCGGGCGCGGGTGAGGTGCCCATGTGAGCACCACTTTGGGCCGCTCAATCTTTTTATACTCCTCGATGGTGATCAGGTCGGCAAAGCTCTGTAGCGGGTGGCGTGTGGCCGCCTCCATGCTGAAGACCGGCTTCCCTGAATATTGAATAAACTGGTTCAGGATCACCTCGTTGTAGTCGTCTGCTTTATGTTCAAACTGAGCAAAGGAGCGTACGCCGATGATATCACAGTAGGCTCCCATCACCGGGATCGCCTCCAGGATATGTTCCGGCTTGTCGCCATCCATGATCACGCCTCTCTCTGTCTCCAGCTTCCATGCACCCTGGTTGATGTCGAGCACGATCACCTGCATGCCCAGGTTCATCGCCGCTTTCTGTGTGCTGAGGCGGGTGCGGAGGCTCGAGTTGAAGAAGATCAGCATCACTGTCTTGTTGCTGCCCAGCTCCTGATCAGCGAACGGATGCGCTTTCACCCGTCTTGCTTTCTCCAGTGCCTGTTTCAGGTCACCTATATCCTGTACGGAAGTAAAATGTTTCATCTTTATCTCTTTTATGGGGTTCACGCCTGTTTGTTGATGGCCTCTTTCAGTGCTGCTATAAACCGGTCGAGCTCTATCTTTGTGACCGATAGGGGCGGCAACAGCCGCATGACGTTGTTTTTCGCCCCACCGGTAAAGATACGGTATTCGAACAGAAGTTGATTGCGGATAGCGGCAAATTGCGGCATAAAGTTGATGCCGAGCATCAGCCCACGGCCGCGGATCTCACTGATGCCGTCGATCGTCTTCAGCTCACTGAGCAGGTAACGACCCATTTTGTCAGCGTTAACCACGAGTGACTCCTCCTTCATCACATCCAGTACCGCGATGGCGGCGGCGCATGCCAGGTGGTTCCCTCCGAAGGTAGTTCCCAGCATCCCTTTTTTTGCTTCAAACATGGGAGAGATCAGCACCCCCCCGATAGGAAAGCCATTCCCCATCCCTTTGGCGGTGGTGATCAGATCGGGACGGATTCCTGCAGCCTGGTGGGCAAAAAACTGGCCTGTACGGCCGTATCCCGACTGAATCTCATCCAGTATCAGCACCACATTATGTTTTCTGCAAAGTGTTTCCAGCTGTTGCAGGAAGCCGGTCTCCGGGAGATAGATACCGGCCACACCCTGTATGCCCTCGATGATGAGAGCGGCGACGTCTCCTTTACCGATTTCATCCTTCACAGCCTCTATATCGTTCAACGGCAGGAAGGTGACCTCATGCCCCTGGTTAAAAGGTGATTGGATGGCGGGATTATCTGTTACCGCAACAGCCCCCGAAGAGCGTCCGTGAAAAGCTTCACTGAAGGCTATCACTCTTTTTTTGCCGGTGTGGAACGATGCCAGTTTCAGCGCATTCTCATTCGCCTCGGCACCCGAGTTGCAGAGAAAGAGGGAGAAATCGGGGTAACCACTTGTTTCACCCAGTTTCAGCGCCAGCTCCTGCTGTAATGAGTTCTGTACCGAGTTGGAATAGAACCCTATCTTCCCTGCCTGCTCCTGCAGGGCTTTCACATAGTGCGGGTGGGAATGTCCGATAGATATGACCGCGTGTCCGCCGTACAGGTCGAGGTACTCATTTCCCTCCTTATCCCATACCTTGCATCCGGATGCCCTTACCGGCTCAATATCCCATAAACTATATACATCGAATAAATTCATCTGTTGATTTGTTGGTTAGCTGATTGGCTGATTGAATGAATTACTGATCAAATCATCAAATCATCGAATCGCCGAATCATTAAAAAGCAGTTCCCTTGAGTCTCAGTCCCATTGTCTCCTCCAGTCCGAACATCAGGTTCATGTTTTGTACCGCTTGCCCCGATGCCCCCTTCACCAGATTATCGATGATGGAGGTGATATGGATATAGCCGTTATGGAATTCAATATGCAGCAGCCCCTTGTTGCTGTTGACCACCTCTTTCAGGCTGATCGGCTTGTCGGAGACAAACACAAAGGGTGAGGAGGCGTAATATGCTTTATAGCTTTCAATCACTTCGGCTTCTGACATTTCTCCGTCCCATCGGGTGTAGACGCTGGCGAAGATGCCACGGGTGAAATCACCCCGCATCGGCACGAAGTTGATTTTTGGGGTTGTGCTGTTTCCCGCACCGGTCAATGTGTTGCCTATCTCTGTCAGATGCTGGTGTGTGAATGGCTTATAGACGGAGATGTTATTGTCACGATAGCTGAAGTGGGTGGTCTCTCCCGGTCTCTTGCCTGCACCGGTAGAGCCGGTGATGGCATGTACATGGATCTCGTCTGTCAGCAGGTTCTTCGCTGCCAGCGGCAGCAGCGCCAGCATGATGGTTGTGGCGAAACAGCCGGGGTTGGCCACGTTGGCAGCCTCACGTATGCGTTCCCTGTTCAGTTCACACAATCCGAAAACAAACTCCCGCTCGCCATAACGCGGTTCGTTGCGGAAATCGTTCCCCAGATCGATGATCCTGCAGTTGGACGGAACATCATTCTCCTCCAGGAAGGCACGCGATAACCCATGTCCCAGGCAGAGGAAGATCAGATCGGGATTGCTGAAGTGGTCACTGAAAACCAGGTCGGTCTCTCCCAGCAGATCACGGTGCATCTCCGCGACAGGCATACCCACTGATGTGGTGCTGATGACCGACTCAATGTTTACTTCCGGATGAGGGAGCAGGATACGCAGCAGCTCACCTGCCGTGTATCCCGTTCCCCCTGCTATGCTTACATTAATCATTGTCGTGAATGGTATAATAGATTTTCAATGGGTTGGCTGTCACCTTCGTGAAGCCTACCACATCCTGACCTGAGAACGATTTGTTGGACTCTCCATATTCTCCGAACAGCGAGCTCATCAGATCATACTCGCTGGAGCATCCCAGCACCGCGAAATGATAGGGGCGCAGCTCCACCTCTACCTCTCCCGTGACATATCTCTGGGTGTCACTGAGGAAGGTCTCGATGTTACGCATCACCGGTTCCAGGTATTGTGCTTCATGCATCAGCTGTCCGTACCAGTTGGAGAGCTGATCTTTCCAGTAGAGCTGCTGCTTGGTGAGCACATGCTTCTCGAGCAGATGATGAGCCTTGACGATAATCAACGGTGCCGGTGCCTCAAAAGCGACACGACCCTTGGTGCCGATGATGGTGTCACCCACATGCACATCGCGGCCGATGCCATATTTCGAAGCTCTCTTGTGCAACAGGTGTATCAGTTGTACGGGTTGCATCCTCTCGCCGTTCAGCGATACGGGCTCACCCTTTTCAAAGCCGATGGTGATGCGCTCCGCGCCCTGTGCTGTCACCTGAGAGGGGTAGGCCTCCTCCGGCAGTACACCCGATGATTTCAGTGTCTCCACGCCACCCACGCTGGTACCCCAGATCCCCTGGTTGATGGAGTACTTCGATTTTTCCCAGGAAAAGTCGAACCCTTTCTCTTTCAGATAGTCGATCTCCTGCTGACGCGACAAGGCCAGCTCACGGATAGGAGCGATGATCTCCACCTCAGGAGCCAGCACCTCAAAGACGAGGTCGAACCGTACCTGGTCGTTTCCTGCGCCGGTACTGCCGTGTGCCACTGCACCGGCACCCACCTTCTTCACATGGTCAAGCACTGCCATCGCCTGGAAAAATCGTTCAGAGCTGACAGAGAGCGGGTAGGTGTTGTTTTTTAACACATTGCCGTAGATCAGGTACCGGATGCCGCGTGCATAATAATCATCCACGGCATCGATGCAGGTATGTGTGGTGGCACCCAGCGTGAGAGCACGCTCCTCGATACGTTTAGCCTCTTCGTCTGAGAACCCGCCCGTATTGACAATCACGGTGTGTACCTCCAACCCTTTTTCATTCATCAGCCAGGGTACACAGAATGATGTATCAAGACCGCCGCTGAATGCTAAAACTACTTTCTTCTTCATTTCTTAAACTTTTTATTTGATTTTCTTCTCTTGATAATCGGTTTTACCACTTTTTTGGCAAAAGGACTTGCCTGCACAGGTTTGACTTTGGCATCGTAAAGCAACCCTGTGCAAAGGCACATCTTGTAGTTGTTGCGCTGCAGGATATCGTAATTACGGCATCCCTGGCACCCTTTCCAGAACTCCTCGTCATCGGTCAGCTCAGAGAAGGTGACCGGCTTGAAACCCAGTTCTGTATTCATCTTCATCACTGCCAGACCGGTAGTGATGCTGAAAATCTTCGCATTGGGATAGAGCTTGCGGGAGAGATCGAAAATTTTTCGTTTGATCTTCTTTGCCAATCCCTGATTACGATAATCGGGGTGTACGACTAACCCTGAGTTGGCTACGAATCGTTGGTGACTGAACGTTTCAATATATGCAAAACCGACCAGTTGATCACCATCGAGGGCAATCACTGCCTTGCCGGCATTGATTTTCTCCGCTATATATTCGGCACTTCGCTTAGCGATACCTGTGCCACGTGCCTGTGCCGATTCATAAATCAGATCGCATATCTCTTGCGCATAGCTGACGAAACTGCTGGTGGCTATATGAATTACTACATTCATCCTAAAACAATAAAAAAATTAAATAGTTGATGTTGTTGTGAGTCGCCTTCCGGCGATAATAGATGGAAGGGGGGATGCAGACAATATATTGCCTGCAGAATTTAAAAGCATCGTCGGATCAGGACAGTTGCTTTAGAGTTGGGTGTATATGAAAAAGATATTTTCATTGAGAGGCAAAAGTAATCATTTTATTTTTAATTAGCGATGATTAAAGAAAAAATCTTTCCTTTCTTTTAGGAAAGAGTCAAAGTGATTTTTTATCACATTTATATGGTGAAAATGTTATAAAAAATTTGTCTTTTTGATACCTTTTTCTTATTTTTGTTCTTTAGGAACTACAAATTATATCCTCTAACCCCATTTCGCGGGACTCTACTCACATCATGTAGTTCAACCACACTGAATAATATTTGATTAAATGGAAACGAAAAAATACAGAAATTTCATCCTTCGTAATTATAATGATCTGCCACAGTTGAATGCATTGTCTGAAGAAGACCGGGAAGCGATTCGCGTTGTTGGCCAGGTTTTGCCCTTCAAGTCAAACAACTATGTCGTGGAGGAGTTGATCGACTGGAACAATGTGCCGAATGATCCTATCTACACGCTTACATTTCCTCGGAAAGAGATGCTCTCAAAAACACATTACACACAGGTGAAGAAACTGCTGGATGAGAACGATGAGGCGGCACTGAAGAAGAGAGTGTATGAGATCAGAATGAAACTCAACCCTAACCCCGCGGGTCAGGAACACAATGTGCCAACAATCGATGGTGTGAAACTGCACGGCATGCAGCATAAATACCGTGAGACGGTACTCTTTTTCCCCAGTCAGGGACAGACCTGTCATGCTTACTGTACCTTCTGTTTCCGCTGGCCGCAGTTCTCCGGTATGAACGAGCTTAAGTTCGCGATGAAAGAGGCAGATCTGCTTCACAGGTATCTGAAGAAGCATACAAAGGTGACCGATGTCCTTTTTACCGGGGGTGATCCGCTTACAGCGAAAGCCAATATCATGTCGACCTATATTGAGCCGCTCTTATCGAAAGAGTATGCGCACATACAAAATATACGTATCGGTACCAAGACATTGGGTTATTGGCCTTATCGGTTTCTGACGGATAAAGATGCGGATGATATACTTCGTCTCTTCGAGAAGGTGAAGAAGGCAGGTAAGCACCTTGCTTTTCAGGCGCACTTCAACCATCCTGTGGAGCTCTCTACCGATGCTGTGAAGCAGGCTATTGAGCGAATTCAAAATACGGGAGCACACATCAGAACACAATCGCCGCTGCTTCGCCATATCAACGACGATCACCAGGTCTGGGCAACAATGTGGAAAGAACAGGTCGATCTCGGCCTGATTCCTTATTATATGTTTGTTGCACGTGATACCGGTTCGAAGGCATTTTTCGATGTTCCCCTGGAAAAGGCTTGGAATATTTTCCGGAAGGCTTATCGCAGTGTGAGTGGCCTGAGCCGTACCGTGCGTGGCCCAAGCATGAGTGCAAACCCCGGGAAAGTCCAGATCCTGGGGGTGACGGAGGTCAGGGGTGAGAAAGTGTTCGTGCTTCGCTTGCTACAGTGTCGCAATCCTAATTTGGTGGATATTCCTTTCTTTGCGAAGTACGACAAAAAAGCAACCTGGTTTGATGAACTGGAGCCTGCTTTCGGAGAAAAGGAGTTTTTCTTCCAGAAAGATAATCTGTTGGGCAAACATGGGAGAGAAACCGATTTTTTATGGGAATGATGTCATTGTGCTCTTAAAAGCATTGATTTATCAACAAAAAAGCCAACGTTTTAATTAATTAACACAGAGTTGTCTGATTTATTCTTTATTTTGCCACCAAAAGTGGCTCGTTTTTTCATTTATTTTTTAACGAAAACGATGTTGCCTCTAAATTGAATTATATGGGTAGAATTATCTCATTGGCGAATCAAAAAGGGGGAGTGGGCAAAACCACTACAACCATCAATCTCGCAGCATCGCTTGCTGCATTGGAAAAAAAGGTGTTGGTGGTGGACGCCGACCCACAGGCAAATGCTTCCTCCGGTTTAGGTATCGATATAAAGAAAATAAAAAATACGATCTACGAAGGGTTGATTGGTAAATGTACTCCCCAGGAGGCTGTGCACCGTACCCCATTTGAAAATATTGACATCATCTCTTCCCACATCAATCTGGTGGGCGCTGAACTGGAGATGGTACAGATGAGCAACAGGGAGAAGAGACTCCGTGACCTGTTACATCCGATCAGTGATACATACGATTATATCCTTGTCGATTGTTCCCCATCACTGGGTATCATCACTGTGAATGCACTTACCGCTGCCGACTCGGTGATTATACCGGTACAATGTGAATATTTTGCACTGGAGGGATTAAGTAAACTGTTGAACACAGTAAAGATCATCAAATCCAAACTGAATACAAGGCTCGAGATAGAAGGATTTGTCCTCACAATGTATGATTCACGTCTCCGCCTGCATAACCAGATCTACGAAGAGGTGAAACATCACTTTAAGGAGTTGGTTTTCACTACTGTTATACAGCGGAATATCACTCTGAGTGAATCACAGAGCCATGCCAAACCCGCGTTGATGTATGATGCCGGATCCCGTGGAGCCATCAATCATATGCAGCTGGCACAAGAGCTTATCGAAAAAAATTCCTAACTTTGTACTCTTTACCGATTTAATTATGGCTAAAAAGAATGCATTAGGAAGAGGATTGGATGCGTTAATCACGTTTAATGACGGCGAAATACAAGGCTCTTCATCCATCAATGAGGTAGAACTGAGTAAAATTGTACCCAATCCCGATCAACCACGCACTGTTTTCAATGAGGAGGCACTGTTGGAGCTCTCCGCCTCCATAAGGTCTATCGGGTTAATTCAACCGGTCACTTTGCGTAAACTGGATGAGGATTCCTACCAGATCATTGCCGGAGAGCGACGTTATCGCGCCTCACAAATGGCAGGACTGACTTCCATACCGGCATATATCAAAACGGTTGAAGATGACGAGACTATGGAGATGGCGCTGATAGAGAATATTCAACGCGAAGATCTCAATTCCATTGAAATTGCCCTTGCTTATCAAACGTTGATTGACAGTCTCTCTCTTACACAGGAGCAACTGAGTGAGCGGGTAGGAAAAAAGAGAGCAACCGTCACCAACTATCTGCGTCTGTTAAAGCTTCCTGCTGAAGTACAAATGGGTGTGAAAGATAAAAAGATTGATATGGGACATGCACGGGCGCTGGTTACGATGAGCGATCCGGTAGCTCAGCTTTCTCTCTATAACCTTATTCTCGAAGATGGGCTCTCAGTACGTAAGGTGGAGTTGATTGTGCGTGAATTCAGTGAGGGGAAACCTATTCGGAAGCCGGATGGTGCCAACGAGACAAAGTCCCGATCGAAGAGGAGTATATCAAAACAGCTGTTACCTGATGATTTTGATCTGCTGAAACAGCATCTCTCCTCCTATTTCAAAACTGATGTCCAGTTCAACTACAACAAAAGAGGCAAAGGCAAAATCACCATCCCTTTTGATTCTCCGGAAGATCTGGAGCGTATTATCGTGATGTTCGATAAAATGAAAAAATAAGCCTGAAGATGAAGCTTGCCGGTATTCTTGTTTCTCTTTTTATGACGTTTTGCTGTGTTGATGTTCACTCTCAGGATATCTTACCGCAGCAGCGTCGGGACAGGACATTCATGCATGCGGAGGATTCAGTGGCCGTTGTTCCGCCTGATACCATCCTTGTCACAACAAACAATGACTCCGGAGTCGGGCTCCGGAGAGAGCCCATCCAGATCACTGTCGACAGTATTATCAACACCACCTCTTCCGACGCATTTTTTGCAGCTCCCGCTATTTTTAAACCTACTCCCAAAAAAGCAGTCATCTATTCGGCGATCTTCCCGGGGTTAGGTCAGGTATATAACCGCAAATACTGGAAGCTTCCTATCCTTTACGGTGGTTTTATAGGTTTCACATACGCTATAACCTGGAACAATGGTTATTATCGCGATTATCTTGGGGGATATCAGGATATAATGGATGACAATCCCGAAACCAACCGCTGGCATAATATGCTACCCTACGGTAGTGACCCTGAGACGATTGATGCGGAGTGGTTCACGGATGTATTACAGAAAAGAAAAGACTATTACCGTTATTACAGGGATTTAAGTATTATAGGTACAGTCGCGCTCTACATGATTGCCATGGTTGATGCTTATGTGGATGCGCAGTTGTTTGACTTCGATATGAGTCCTGATTTGTCGATGCGTGTGGAACCCGCTATGATGAGAGAAGGGTACGCTGCTTTTAGTGGCAGTTCATCTTATGGAGTTCAATTCAGTTTTAATTTTTAAATGAATCTATACCCCTTGCCGGAATAAAGCATAAGCAGCGGGATGGATTGTATAAAATATAATCGAATGAAAAAAATCAGTTTACTTTCACTCATATATCTTTTGATAGGAACGTTATTACAGGCTCAGGGAGTCCGCCAACCTGTCAGTGAGGCCATTGAAGACAGCACCATTGTCTACCCCGAAAGCATGACGACGCAGCTCAGTGAGTTACTGAGAAACTGGCAGATTGATCTCTCTAAAGCTGAAGTAGAATGTGAAAGAGGAATAAACGTGGTTTTTCATGACTCTGTTTATCTGAACAGATTGCATCGTATGCCGACTGAGATGGAGCTATCATTCAACAGTGTGGTGAAATCACATATCGAAATGTATGCCAACAGAAGAAGAGAGCAGGTAAGCTATATGCTGGCACTGGGCGACTACTATTTTCCCCTGTTCGAACAGACATTAGACAGAGAGGGTATGCCGCTGGAGTTAAAGTACCTGCCGGTGATTGAGTCCGCGCTGAATCCTGTGGCTGTATCACGCATGGGAGCTACCGGCTTGTGGCAGTTTATGCTTCGTACCGGTAAGGGATACGGACTGGAGGTAAACAGCCTGGTAGATGAGCGGCGCGATCCCTACAAGGCTACCGAAGCTGCTGTGCATTATCTGAAGGATCTCTTTGCGATATACGGTGACTGGAATCTTGTGATAGCTGCTTACAACTGCGGGCCGGGAAATGTGAACAAAGCGATTGCCAGAAGTGGCGGTAAGCGCGACTACTGGCAGATATACTACCATCTGCCACGTGAAACGAGGGGTTACGTGCCGGCTTTTATTGCAGCCAACTACATCATGAATCATTATGCCGACCATAAAATCTGCCCGGCACACTCTTATAACGTTACAACAGCATTAGATACCGTGCATGTAAACGAACGGATACATCTTGAACAGATTGCCGGAGTGTTGGATCTCCCGGTAAGTGAATTGAGGAGACTGAATCCACAGTTTAAAAAAGATATGATCCCCGGCGATTCCAAGGCGTATGCGCTGGTACTACCTTCCGAGAAGATGTATGCTTTCATTGATAAGCATGATGAGATCATGAATTATAACAGAAGCCGGTATCTGACACACAGAGCCAACACCGATGGTTATTTGAATGGTACAGCCTTAACGGGGTCAGGAAACACAGCAAATATATACTACCGGGTAAAAAAAGGAGATAACCTATCTACCATAGCACGACGTAACCGTATCTCTTTGACTCAGCTGAAATCGTGGAACGGATTGAGATCGAGCAAGATTGGCGTGGGCAAAAGACTGGTCGTGGGCAAAAAGGCCGTTACTCAACCCAAAACGGAAAACAGGGATCAGCTGGCACAAAACATCGAGGGAGGTTCAGCTGGAGAAACTCAGACGGTGAATCAGTATTACCGTGTGAGGAAAGGCGATACACTTGGCAAGATTGCACAGCGAAACGGTGTGCGCGTGTCACAGCTTCAATCATGGAACGGATTGAGATCATCCACAATCGGTGTCGGTGATCAACTGATCATTGGACAAAAAACGCTCTCTGTCCCGAAAGAAGTGACAGCACCTGAAGTGAGTGAAAAGAGTAATGCCGGAACCTCCGGTGATGGACACGACGTTATTTCCTCTTACCTGAAGGAGCAGATCAAAAAAGTGGAAGAGAGTAAATCGGGAGCGGAGATTTGATGATTTTTCGGATAAAACGGAGATGACCCCTTTGCTACATCACCAGTACCTTTCTTACGCCCACCTTTCCGTCCACGGTTTTAACCTTTACTATATAAACACCTTTGGGTAGATGTGCCGATGCGTAGGATGCCCTGTTTATACTCATATCCACGCTTTCCTGATGAATCTTTTGCCCCGAAGAGTAGTATATCTCCCATTCCAGTAACTCGAAGTTTGATTCAATAAATATACGTTTCACCTCGTTAGCGTAATAGACGGCCAATTTTGGATCTTCTTTCTCCGGATCAACGGATATTGATTTGCTCCCAATCACATAAGGGGCAATAAGCAGTGATGTATTGATCGGGTTCTCAATGTTTTCTGATGATTTTACCCATCCTGTGCCATTCTTCATCCATGCAGTAGCCACCATTCCAGATCCGATCTTTCTCGGTTCCGTATTGAAAACCGAGAAACCGGACGGTACACCTTTCGCATCATAATAGGAGATATAAAAAGCACCGGAGACTGATACCGGATTATCAAAAGCAACATAATTCTCTACCTTGTGTCGCATATCACGTGTGGTAACAGGAAAGTCAGTATTGTTGAAATATTCGTAACTATAATTGTAAGGCTGCTCATGAAGAAGACGCCCCGGTCTCTCCTCACCGGAGTAGACCCGTATACGGATATCCATCTCTAACATGCCATTGGTGGCGGGAGATGAGATGAACACACCCTCCAGCAGCGTATTTTCTTTTGAATAAAATTCCTCACCATATTCACTATAACCAAACGTGTTGTTTGTTGCGAACATAGGAACTGACTGAAAGTAGGTGGTTACAGCTGTTTCATCTTCCCTGAAATTCAGATTCTTTGTGAATGGTTCATTCATAAAGGGATTGAATCCCCCCAGATGTGTAAACGCTGAATTGATCGGATCAAGGTAATAGCTGATAGGGTTGGGATTTTCAAGTGAACCAGCCACATCCCAGAATTTATTGAGAGAGGCATATAGATCGGGTCCCCGTGGTGAGGAGCACATGGAGACGCCTCCCGTCAGCGTTCCCAGAATCCGTTTCTCGTTGTCGACGAGCGGTGATCCTGATGAACCACCCTCGGTAGCACCTGTATCCCATGATAATACGGCCCAGTGTGCGTTTGGCTCAATGTTGTATCTCGCATAATCGAATGAACTGATGGTTAGTTGGCCTTCTTCGATGGCTACTTTTTTGATTCCCCCGTTAGGATGGTGTTCCCCGTGAAAGGGGCCTGAAGGAGAAATGCCGGCATTCCATCCTAAAAAATAAGGTTGATACTCTTTCGGAGGAGCCTGTTTCAGTTTCAGGAGGGAAATGTCATGCCGTTCACTGATGAGCACTG
>Ga0265294_10006979_pt1 | contig 13478 bp, 14 predicted proteins | sample MunlanPumphouse3_FD_192504 | JGI IMG/M metagenome (GOLD analysis project Ga0265294, IMG submission 192504) | Groundwater microbial communities from a municipal landfill in Southern Ontario, Canada - Pumphouse #3 | ecosystem: Environmental > Aquatic > Deep subsurface > Groundwater | place... | reverse complement strand
ATATTTCGCTCGTTCCGGGGGAGTATCCTGCTCTTCTCGCGTTGATTCTCATAACCCAGGGTCTTATTCTCCGGTATTTCCACGGGGTCGAGAGCCGGAAAATGATGAACACGCTAAACATCACCCACCTTTCCATCATGAAAGATGATCTTCTTCCAAGAGTGAACGCTGCAGCTCCGGAAGATTTCCCTGAACTGAAACGCGAGTTCTTGCTTTTCTCGATGAACAAACTCATGGTGCAGGAGTTTTTCTACCGGTTCCCTGCATATACGCTGATGCCGAATCTGCTTCTTGCTCTCGATCCGGTCGCTCAGGATATCCTGACGGAAACCGGCGATGATAAACGTCTCAAAGATCTGCTCTAAAAATACGTTCAACTTTTTTACTTATGCAGTTTCACTAAAAAAAGATTAAAAGATTAGATGATTTATCTCGTCATAGAGCCAAACCCGGAACCTGAACCGGATGATGCTGCTATGGCTCCGGAAAATGATGCCGTTATTGCATAGGAGATGATACTAAAGACTACCATAATGATAATCGGGATTAGAATACAGTTGAATACCTTTTTTGGCTCAAGATCGGTAATGGACGCGATTCCATAGATCCAAACAGGGATACACCAGAACATTACCGCTCCCTGTAAAATCAGACTCACAAAAAGGTCAGGCGTGCCGATCAGCCCGACAAGTCCGCTCAGGAGTGCTCCGATTGCCAAAATCGCCGATGCATATCCGGTGACGGTGAACATTTGCGTAAAGGTGCATTTCGCATGCCCGATGTGTTTTACGCCGAGAAGAAACATTTCGGCGACAACTGCCCATGAGATGAATATACCGATTATTGCTCCAATTACGGTAAGGATCACCGTTAACGTATCTCCCGAAAGGGCAAAGACAATGGTGATCAGCGTATACAGGAGAGTGATCAGGGCGGGAATCAGAAGACCTTTCGGGCACTCCTCGAAGAACTGCTTTTGGTCAAAAAGCAGGTTTTTGATTGCGTTTTTTGTATCCATGAATGGTGAACTATATTTCTATCTGGTCGATATTAAGTTTCCCCCAGACATTTTGCGAGGATTGAGATGGTTTTCCCGTCAACGATATCCCCGTTGTGTATCATCTTCCAAACATCCGCTTTAGGGATCTTCATGACTTCTATAATCTCGTCTGCATCCCGGGGAAAATCTTCGCACGGGGTAAGTCCCTGTGCCTCAAAGAGCCATAACTTTTCTGTGCAGAATCCCGGAGTTGAATACACATAGCCCCGCGGTATGATCTCCTTTGCGGAGAAACGTGCCTCCTCGGCAAGTTCCCGCGCTGCACATTCCAATGGGGTCTCCCCCTTTACATCCATCCCGCCGGCAGGAACTTCCAGGATGTATTCATCGATCACGGCACGGTATTGCCGTATTAAATAAACATATTTCTCGTCGGTCGGCAGGATGCAGGTAGCCGGGACCGGCTGGACGAACAGATACTCCCTGTCTATTCCATTTGGGAGGTGAACAGGTCTTGTTTCGATTTTAACTCTATGATTATCATAGATCAGTGTTGTTTTCAGAGGGCTGGCAGATTTGAGTGATTCGATTATAGGACGGATGGACTCTTTGTCCACGAAGTCCGCCTCGGCAATCTTCATCCTCTTCATCATCAGCTTGTTGCCTAACCCGATCTTTTTGTAATCAAGTGCTCCCCGAAGATGGAAGACTTTGATGTGTTTCAGTATGTCCCAGGGGATATTTTTCCCGGTCATCTCCGCGTATTTTTCTTTATTTGCCGGGTCTGTCAGACCTACCGTAAAGACAATGATATTTTTGTCCTTGAGCTGGTCATAATTATCCGAAATCAGTGCAATTCCGGCGATACATCCAACATAGATGCCTGCCCCGTAGATGATGGTGTCGTAAGGTGCCAGGTCCCCGGGTGTTACCATGTCGGCATTTTTTACTTCGGCACCCAGCTCTTCTGCGATCCATTCTGCATATTGTTTGGTTGTGCCGTATTTTGATCGGTAAAGGACGATGGTATTCACGGATATCTCTCTCTTTTGCATTGGTCGTAAGAGGATAAGATATTTAGTATCTTTTCCGGATAAAAAAAGAAAAATTATCTTCGTGCGTATGGAATGGGGTCTTCTATTCCCAATTCCGCGAACGCCTTCAGCCGTGCAAGGCACGAAGAGCAGATCCCGCACGCCTCATCGTTCTCCGAATAACAGGACCATGTGTCCTCATACGGAACATGAAGACGCAATCCTTCCCGCAGGATATCTGTCTTGTTCATCGAAACGAACGGTGTCAGAAGATTGATCGCCTTATCTGTCTGCGTTCCTATGGAGATAACCTGCTGCATGGCATGGATAAACTTTGGCGTACAGTCCGGATATCCTGTGTGGTCGCCTGACTGGACCCCGATGAAAACCGCGTCGCCGTCACGCGACTCGCAATACGAAGTCGCAATCGAAATCAGATTTGCATTTCTGAACGGAACATACGTGTTCGGATGGTCAGCTTTTCCGAGAACTCCCTCCTCGACTTCGATATTCATATCGGTCAGACTGCTTGCCCCGAATTTCGTGAAGTAATCCAAGGAGATCTCGACGAAATCGGCTGCATGCAGATGCTCTGCGATCTTCTTTGCGCATTCACGTTCTTTCTTCTCTGTTCTCTGACCATAATTCATATGAAGAGCGAGAATGTCGTATCCCATATCTTTTGCCACGTAGGCAAGGGTGGTCGAATCCATCCCTCCTGACATGAGGCAGACTGCTTTTTTATTCATTGAACATTCACCTGTTTATGCAGCTGCATCTGGAATCTGACCGGCAGCCGTTCCTCGATGATCGTGTCGACAAGCCATTTTGTATCGGTTCCGAAAACCGGCGTGATACAGACGGGAGCATTGGGTCTGTATGCTGCAAGGACTTCGACCATATACAGATAATCCGCCTCGTCGCCGATAACGAATTTCACACAGTCTTTTTTCTGAAGATGTGCGAGAAGTGATAGATCGCTCATTTCCCCGGAAGACGGGCACTTCACGTCCATACAAATGGAGGCGAATTGGGTAATGTCGTCGAAGGGGATCGTTCCGTTCGTCTCGATGTCTACGAAAATATCAGCTCCTTTCAGGATCTCGAGCAGGGGTATGAGTTCTTCTTTCTGAATAAGAGGTTCCCCGCCGGTCACGCAGACATACTGCAGTCTGGATGCTGCGATCTCTTTCACGATATCATCGGCGCTTCGTTCGATACCCTTCTCAAAAGAGTATTTCGTGTCGCACCAGGAACATCTGAGGTTGCATCCCGAAAGCCTGAGGAAAAAACAGGGCATACCCTGTCTTTCTCCCTCGCCCTGCAGACTCACAAAAGTTTCCGTGACTTTCATTCTGCGAAAACCTCGGCATAACAGCCTTCCGACTCCCACACCCGTAATTTCGATACTTTTGCGGCCATTTCGTGTTCTTTGCAGAATGAGTTGAGCCGTCTTTGGATCTCCTCTGCGAGTAATTCACTCGTCGGGTCGCCGTTTGTGAGGACAGGCGTCTGGAATCTGGAGATCGCCTCGACCATTGGATCGTCTTTATTCAATATGACCTGATGGTCGTAGATGTTGACGATGTTTTTGATGATATTGTAATCAATAAGGATCTGCGTTTTTTCATCGGGAGTGCCGTCTATCCATACCTCCACACTCCATCGGTGACCATGCAGTCTGGAGCATTTTCCTTCGTAATGCATCAGACGGTGGGATGCATCGAAGTGGGTCTCTTTATATATCCGGGTAACCATTACAGTACTTTTGCGTTTTCAAGACGATAATACTCTTCTACGGGTGACATTTTCTTCCCTGCGAGGGCACGCATATTTTCCGGAAATTTCGGGTTTGAAATTTTTGCAGGGTCTTTCAAATTCATTGCCCGACGGGGTATTTTTTGAAAAGTATTATTTAACTGTTCTGTTTGAAAAAATCATTTTTGGAAATTATCATTACTATTCCTTTTTTTCTCTCTCAGAGGGGATATCCATTACGCTTATTATCCCTTAAAACTCACATGTATAGGAACATGCTGAAAAACCGTTTCTCTTACAGATTCGGTATGCCGGCTAGCATTCACAATAAAAGTACCAGACCCGTGAGGAATCACTATGGCAAATGGAAAATTCGCAGCAAGACAATTAGTTCGCAATGCCCAGCATTTCAGGTGGAGCGACTCGGTTTACGCACGCAGAGTGCTTAACCTGAAACTGAAGGCAGATCCCCTTGAGGGAGCACCAATGGGACGCGCAATCGTCCTTGAAAAGGTCGGTGTTGAAGCAAAACAGCCGAACTCGGCAATCAGAAAGTGTGTCCGTGTTCAGCTGATCAAGAACGGTCGTCAGGTCACTGCATTCGCAGTGGGTGACGGTGCGATCAACTTCATCGATGAACACGACGAAGTAACCGTCGCAGGTATGGGCGGTCGTGCAGGTCGTTCAATGGGTGATATTCCCGGAGTTCGTTTCGTCGTGACCGCTGTAAACGGTATCTCTCTTAACGAGCTTGTTATCGGACGTGCTGAGAAAGCGAGAAGGTAAATAGTATGACCGAAGAAGAAGCAACCACCAGCAAAGTCCTGCTCTTTAACAAGTGGGATATGAGCGAAGTCGTCGTCAAAGATGCAGGTCTTGTCCGTTACGTTACTGTAACCTCTACCGAAGTTCCAAGCAGCTGCGGCAGACTTACCCAGCAGCAGTTCACCAAGAGTGAAATGGCGATCGTCGAAAGACTCATCAACCGCCTTATGCAGCAGGAAAATAACACCGGCAAGAAAATGATGTGCACCAAGATGGTCATGGATGCATTCGACGAGATCAATAAAAAGACAAAGCTGAATCCGCTTCAGGTCTTAGTCGACGCCATATCCAATGCGGGTCCGCGTGAGGAAACCGTTCGTCTGAGATATGGTGGTATCAACGTGCCGAAGTCAGTCGACTCTGCTCCGATCCGCCGTGTCAACACTGCACTCAGATACCTTGCTCTCGCAACCTGGAAAGGCTCGCACAAAACAAAGAAGCCGGCATATCTTGTCCTTGCCAATGAGTTGATCATGGCATCAAAGGGCGATGCAAAATGCTTCTCTGTTGGTAAGAAAGAAGAAGTCGAACGGATCGCAAAATCCGCCCGGTGATCCTCATCAATTCTTTTTTAATTATGGTGTAAAATGTCACGCGGAAAAAAGATGGTAGAAAGAATTTCGGAGCTCATGGATGACCCAGAGCACATCCGGAATATCGGTATCGTAGCGCACATCGACCACGGTAAGACCACCCTTTCTGATAATCTTCTCGCCGGAGCGGGAATGATCAGTGAGGAACTTGCCGGAAGAGCATGCTGGATGGACTCCGATGAGGAAGAACAGGCACGCGGTATCACCATTGATGCATCGAACGTATCGATGGTCCACACGGTCAACGGTCAGGAATATCTGATCAACATGATCGATACCCCCGGTCACGTTGACTTTGGCGGGGATGTTACCCGTGCAATGCGTGCCGTCGATGGCGCCGTTGTCGTCGTGGACGCAGTTGAAGGTCCGATGCCCCAGACGGAGACCGTTCTTCGTCAGGCACTCAAAGAGGGTGTTCACCCGGTCCTGTTCATCAACAAGGTCGACAGACTTATCAATGAACTGAAAGTTAACCCGCAGGAAATGATGATCCGTCTCGGAAAAGTCATTGACAAGGTCAACAAGCTCATCAAAGGCATGAACGAGGAGCTCTACTCCACCGGCGGATGGAAACTCGATGCAATGAAAGGAAATGTTGCATTCGGGTCCGCTCTTTACAAGTGGGCAATTTCGATCCCTTACATCAAGACGACCGGCGTTTCCCTTCAGACCGTTATCGACAAGTGTAACGAAGGCGATATGAAGTACCTTGCAAAGGAATCTCCGCTTCACGCTGTTCTTCTCGATATGGTCGTTAAGTTCCTCCCGAACCCGCTTCAGGCACAGGGAAGAAGATGTCACATTATCTGGCACGGGGATGTTAACTCCGAGGTCGGAAAGGCAATGTATGCCTGCGATGAGCATGGTCCGGTCGCCATGATGGTCACGGATATCTCTTTCGACAAGCACGCTGGAGAGATCGCGACCGGCAGACTGTTCTCCGGTTCACTCACCCGTGGTCAGGAGGTTTATGTCTCCGGTACTGCAGGTAAGACGAACAGACTTCAGCTCGTTGGTATCTTTATGGGTCCGACTCGTGTCGATGTGGACAGAGTTGTTGCAGGCAACATCGTTGCCGTTTCCGGTTTGGATGATGCGATCGTTGGTTCGACCATTTCTTCTTTCAAGGAAATGACGCCGTTTGAATCCCTTAAGCACTACTCCGAGCCCGTCATGACCGTCGCGGTCGAAGCAAAGAACATGAAGGATCTCCCGAAGCTTATCGAGGTTCTTCACCAGGTCGGAAAGGAAGATCCGACCGTCCGTATCAACATCAATGAAGAGACGGGCGAACACCTTATCGCAGGTATGGGCGAACTTCATCTTGAAGTTGTTACCGGTCGTATCAAGAGAGATAAGGGTGTGGAGATCGTTACGTCTCCGCCGATCGTTGTTTACCGTGAGACCGTTTCAAAACCCTTAGAGGGTACCGTTGAAGGTAAGTCTCCGAACAGACACAACAGATTCTTTATTTCTGTTGAGCCGATGCCGGAAGCAATTCTGAAGGCGATCCAGAACAACGAAATCTCGATGAATATGGAGAACATCCCCCGCCGTGACGCTCTTGTAGCACTCGGTATGGATAAGGATGAAGCGAAGAGCGTTAAGGATATTTACGGCACGAACATGTTTGTTGACTGCACGAAAGGTATCCAGTATCTGAACGAAACGATGGAACTTATTCTCGACGGTGTCCACGAGGCACTCGACGGAGGACCTCTTGCAGATGAGCAGGTCCAGAATGTTCTGATCAAGCTCCATGATGTTAAGCTCCATGAAGATGCTATCCACCGTGGTCCGGGACAGGTCATTCCGGCAGTCCGCGGTGGTCTGAAGGCAGCCCTTTTGATGGCTGGCGACACGCTTCTTGAGCCGATCCAGAAACTCCAGATCACTGTTCCTGAAGAGCAGATGGGTGCAGCGATTTCCCAGATCCAGGGACGCCGCGGTCAGTTGTTTACAACTGAGTCCGAGGGTGACCAGATCGTGGTGAACGGCGAGGCGCCGGTCGCAGAGCTCTTTGGTTTCGCCGGAGATATCCGTTCAGCTACCGAAGGCCGTGCAATGTGGTCTACGGAGTTTGCCGGTTTCTCCCCGGTCCCGCAGAACAAACTTTCTGAGGTCGTTATGTCCATCAGAAAGAGAAAGGGTCTGAAAGAACAGATCCCGACCCCGAAAGATTATCTCGACTGATCTTTCGGGTATCCGCAAGGATTTTCACATGGGTTTTCCCGTGTGGAATATGAATATTTTTTTCTGTTTTTTGTAGATTACGTTTTGGTAATTTTTCGGGTGTTCATAGTTTTTCAGCATACACTGAAATCACGGAAAATGGGGTGTGGTTTTTGATGCAGGATATGTCTGCCTGTTGCTTTTCATAGTGCTTCTCTTTTAATGAGATGGCCGTTTTTTTCTCAGATGTGGGGCATTATCGCTATGCGGGGTTATAAGTATATATGTTCAAAGTGGATTGTAATATGAGGGTAACAGAATGTTCCATCTAATTAAATAGAGAGTTAGATAGAGAATGAATGTATATAATATAATGCAAAATTGCAAAAATCCGGGTCTTAGAAGATATTATGATTAAAAAGAATACTCGCGCAGCACTATACCTTCTGGCTTTGGGAGGAGGTAAAATGACGAAAATTCGTCACATGAAACTATTATTCTTAGCTACGCGTGAGAATGGGTTATATGATTTTGTCCCCTATAAGAGAGGACCATTCTCTTTTGAATTATATAATGATTTTCGACCACTAGTTCAAAAAGGATTTGTTCAAAGTGGGGATACCGAATGGACATTAGAATCAGGTTGGGTATTTCCAAAACCAGATCAGGGAGTTCAAAGGATATTTACTAAAATCTATAATGAATATGATGACCTTTCTGATGAAGAATTGATTAAATTTGTGTATAAAAAGTATCAAAATTATACTGTAAACAGCGAACGAAAAGATAAATACGTAATATCTCCTTCAACTGATACTGGTATCACCACAATTGGATATGAAGGTAAAAACCTGGATGCATTTATTTTTCAACTGATAGAAAATCATATTGATTTATTGGTGGATGTGCGGAATAATCCCTTTAGTATGAAATATGGCTTCAATAAATCTCAGTTAATGAAAGTTACGCAGAATTTCCAAGCAGAATCGTTTGTTACTAAAATTGAATATGTGCATATCCCACAATTAGGAGTTGAATCGAGTAAACGGCAAAACTTGACTAAAGATGGTTATAATAAGTTGTTTGCTGAGTATGAAATTGCGTTGGATAATAAAACCGAATACCTAAACAAGATTATCGAACTTTCAAAAACCCATAAGATTGCTTTGATGTGTTTTGAGGCTGATGTTAATTGTTGTCATCGTGGGATTATTGCAAAACGTCTCATAGAAATGGGATGTCCAGTGGAAAATATTTAGGGTAATGCAGGTGAATATCCTATCTTTATGTCCCGTGCAGACGCTGAAACTAAGAGAATATTAGTAACGGTAAAAGCAAGTCCAGAGCCAAGCACAAAATATAGAACTTCTGTGTGTGTAGCGGGAATTACAACGGATAGGGAATGGATCCGATTATATCCGGTACCTCTAGCGGAAATAATGAAAAAAGATATTCCTCGCTATTCTTGGATCGAAGCAGAGTGCTATAAGGATACCCATCATGATCAACGTAAGGAAAGTTACAAAATAGTTCCAGATAGCATCCGTATTGTTGAAAGTCCACGCAAAAAGTCCGGAATGGTTGACTGGGACTATCGTAACGAGTGGATTCTTCCGCTTTTATCCAACAGTATGGCTGATCTTGAGAGAAAAAGAAAAGAAGATAATACATCTCTTGGTCTGATAAAGCCAGTGGAAGTTCGAAAATTTTTCATGGATCCTTCGTCTGATAATGGTGATGAAAATTATTCAAACGAAGTACAACTTTTACTCACGGGTAGTGATGCAGTTCCAGTAATGCAAAAAACACCCCATCCATATAAATATGAATTCACATGTGCATCATGTGCCGCAGGGGAATGTACGTCAACCAAAAAACATTCAATTGTCTGTATTGACTGGGAACTTGGGGAAGCATATCGTAGTTGGAAGGATAGCTATACTAATCCCGACGTATTGCAGAGCAAAATATCTGATAAATTCTTTAATGATATGCTAACCAACAATGACCTTTATTTTTACATGGGGACGCACTATAGATTTAAAAAATGGATGATTATCGGGCTTTACTATCCTCAAAAAAAGAAAAATGCTACGTTAGCTGACTTCAATCTTTAAGAGCTAAGCATGTAATTCTTCTATAAAAATCTCTAAATTCCTATCTCTCATCATCACTTTCCCGCTATACACTCTTTCAATAACTTTTCAGAAGAGCATGAGAAAAAACCCGGGAAACGCAAGTGGTAATACATACGGGGTTTACCGGAGATTTTCATACCTGCGTAAAAAAGGGTCATTTTCCCTCATTTTTCGACTGCAGTCACATCCTCGGTCTTCTCTACGCCTGCGGACGACCTCGGCGTACAGAGTTTGGCTGTGATCGATTTGAACAGATCCGTCTCCGTACCCTTCACATTGATACCCTTTCTTTGGATCGTGAGAGCTTTCTCGGCCGGGCAGGCATACACGCAGGTGCCGCACAGGATACAAAGATCCTGATTCACGGCAACATACGGTTTTTTAGCACTCTTCCCCTTTCCCTTCCCGTTTTTCTTTCCCTTCACCGCTTTTGGCGTAGTAACATAGAATGCACGGCACGGGCAGACATCCACACAGGCAGTGCAGCCTTCCTGACACTTTGCCGTATCCACCGTGATCTTTCCCTCGAAAAACTTCGTCACGGTCACGGCGTCAAACGGACAGATCTCGTCACACCAGCGGCATGCCACACAGTTGTCTTTGTTGATCGTAACTTTTCCCGGAAGGACTGGCTCCTTCGTCAGCTTACGGGTAACTTCAAGGATTGCCTTCTCCGGACATGCAGAAATACAAACACCGCAGGCATCACAAAGGGATTTCTCCCACTTGATCTCTCCTGCCTGACTATCACATTTGATCCCGCTTTTTTCTGCAGGACAGCCCACCGGACCAAAAGACATCTTCTCCGGATCGAACCGGCGGTGGTTGATAGTAAGTGCCGGACAAAGTGATGCACACACACCGCAGACCGTACACTTGTGCAGGCAGATGACCATCGTGATATTTGCCGTCAGAGCAGACTGACGTTTTGCCCCGGCGGGATCCTGCCCCTCATAGACCGGCACATCACGAACGATTGCATCCTCAGGGCATGCATCGCTGCAGATAGTACATCGCTTGCATTTTGTCTCATCGATCTGAGCGGTATTATCAAACTGGGGGAATCCCTCTTTATCAATGATTGGCAGGGTATCCTCCCCGTTAACGGTGAGCTTCAGAGCTTTGAGCGGGCAGAGGATCGAACAGACCCCGCAGTATGAGCAGAGTGCAGGGTCCACCAGGATCGCACCCTCTCCTCTCAGAACGCCTGCATGTTGTAAAACGATCGCATCTTTCGGGCAGGATTCAACACAGATACCGCAGCCGGCACATCTTGCAGTGTTAAGGACGAGTTGTGATACCGATTTGAGAAGACGCTGCTCCATGATCATCATCGTATCATTCTCTTTTCTTTTTGAGAATTTCGGATACAGGGTATTTATTGCCATTTTTATTTCTCCCTGTTTTTACTGGATCCAAAACTCATTACATCGGAACGCGGGGTATCAAAAGTCATTATTCTTGCCTGTCTGGTATCATTATTCGGTCGTAACAATATAAATAGATTCATTTGTTATTTTGGATAAGTTAAATTAATAATATTTACAAATGCGCTTAAAATCCGGTAGTTTGAGGTATGAAACGGGCAGGATCCGCCCCTGCTGTATGATACGGGGGAAATTTTGAAAAAAGAATTTCTCTTCTGCTGAAAATCAGGGCATATGGTTTTATTAAGCCATGCTGATAATTATTCATCTATGAGCGACGACGAGATCATGTATCAAAAGGCTCTGACCGCATCCGGGATCGAGACCGCCATCAGCTGTGCCCAGGCGATGGCGATCTGTAAAATGTATCAGTTCAGTCATGTTCCATTCCGGGAATACTGTGATGCACACAATATCAAATTCAGCAAATGCAGTTTCGGCTGCTTCTGACCGATCCGGATAAGATCAGACAACCCCTCCTTTTTTCATCTGGATAATGATACTAATTTATGATAATTATATGTGCAGACAATAGTTCTTCAAAAAATCACTCTCTGACGACACACACTATACTATACTATACTGTAAAAAAGTGTCAGAGATCTGACGGTCCGGAAGGGATGGTGTAGATCCCTCCGGGATCTCTGTAAGGTTTAATCCAAGGATAATGTGGAAATGGAATTACTCTTTGAACACGTTCTCGTATATCATATCCGAACCTGTTGCCGCCAGGCGGGCACGCTCGTCGGCTTCTTCTGCGAAGGCGAGGACCGGCAGTTCCATGTCCATACCCGGCTTGTGACCGAACATCTTTTCAAGCTCGACCTGCTGGGCATGCATAAAGAGCGAGTTCGGGATATTCATCGGACAGACATCGGTACATTGACCGCAGTTCACGCAGGAATCTGCGATGTGGGCGAATCTGATCATCTGGAACATAAAGTCCGGCGGGAGTCTTCCTGACGGGACCAAGTCGTTCTTCTTGGTCGAGCACTCGACACAGTAACAGATCGGGCAGTTCTCGATACAACCGTAGCATTTGATACAGCGGCTCGACTCGGTCATGATGTAGTTCAGGCGGGTAGTTCCTTCGCCGATTGCGGCGAACTGCTTATCCTGACTCTTCTTGCCCATCTTGATCATGACGTTCTCGATCTTCCCGCGGATCTCGAGACCCTTCGGGTTCGGTGCGCTGGTTTCAAGAACACCTGCTTTAACGGCGCCGTCAAAGACGAAAGCACCTTTGTCGGAGCAGATTTCTACGAAGGTTGCTTTACCGGCTTTGTCGCCGATAACACCCCAGTTACCGCACGCGATATCACACTGGCGGGGGATCTTGGTTTCGCAGCGCTGACAGTTGGTTCTCCGGCCGAGACCTTCTGCCTCGAGCTCATCGATTGAGATGCCTTTGTGCTGACCGTCTTTGGTCATGACAATGAACTGTCCCTTATCGATCTCCTCTTTCACTACATCATTCGGGTTGATGCCGTACTTCGATGCAATCATGTTTCGGGCAACGACCGGAGACACGGAACCACCACAGTTCAGACCGATCATCACGATGTTATCCAGATTGATCTGGTTACGCTTTGCCAGCTCATACATTGCCTTTGCATCGCAGCCTTTGCAGGTTACGGCAATTTTCATGTCTTTTGCACCGTTCAGGTACTTTTTGATGAGCTTTGGCAGGAGCAGCGTTCCGCAGTGAAGGGAGCCCGCGGTCTTTACAAGATCGGCAGAGTCGGTAATGACTACCGGGACCGCGTCGAAAATATCGAGACCTTTCTGGACCGTTAAAACCGCGTCAACAATCTTGTTGTCAAGCAGATATTTGAGTATGGAAGTTACAGCACCGCCGCATTCTCCTTTAATGTCGGGAACTGCGGTCCATGCATAGAACATATCGCCTTTGGCAGACATTTACTGACCCTCCGTGATCTTGGAAATTTTGATAGCACATGCCTTGTACTCCGGGATCTTACAGACCGGGTCAAGTGCGTTGTGGGTAAGCAGATTGGCTGCGCATTCAGCGAAATGGAACGGCATGAATGTTGTTCCTTTCATGATCTGCGGGCTAATTCTTGCCATAACATTGATCGAAGCACGGCGGGTGGTCGCTTTCACCATCTCGCCGTCATTGATATTGAGTGCTTTTGCGTCCTCGTCATTGATCTCGATCCAGCCGGTTGGAACTTCCTTGTCGAGCGTCGGGCTGCGCCGGGTCATGGTCCCGGTATGCCAGTGGAAAAGGCAGCGTCCGGTGGTGAAGACAAATGGATACTCGTCGTCCGGAACTTCAGCAGGGGCTTTCCATTCTGCCGGGAAGAAGACACCAAGTCCGTCCGGCGTCAGGAACTTTTCTTTGTGAAGGATCGGGGTTCCGGGGTCTTCGGGGGTCTTGCATGGCCAGTGGAGACCTTCGGGCGTGTTGAGACGTTCGTAGTTCATTCCATGATACTGCGGGGTCAGGACCGCCATTTCGTCGAAGATCTCGGATGCGGATTTCCATGCGAACTGTTTTTCGTAGCCCA
>Ga0265294_10006976_pt1 | contig 13485 bp, 3 predicted proteins | sample MunlanPumphouse3_FD_192504 | JGI IMG/M metagenome (GOLD analysis project Ga0265294, IMG submission 192504) | Groundwater microbial communities from a municipal landfill in Southern Ontario, Canada - Pumphouse #3 | ecosystem: Environmental > Aquatic > Deep subsurface > Groundwater | place... | reverse complement strand
CGTGCTACTAATAACATGTATGACTACACTGGTAGGAATACACTAACTTTTTATCAAGAAGGTGAATATTGGATACCATATAAAGCTATTTGGTATAAGTTTACTAGTAATCTAAGTGATACTGAAATTATAGATATGCCCAATGATATATTCTTAACTATACCTATTTATATAGCGGCTCAAGCACTACTAATAGATCATGGTCAAAAGGCTCTTGCTAAACGAACAGAATTTGAATTAGCTCTAAGTAGATGTTCATCTACAGATTTCTTAGACTTAAAAAGAATTACACCTTCGTTTAAGTAGGTGATAATATGGCTGTAACAATTAAAAGAGATCTACCTAAATTTGAAGATAAATTATATGAGAGTAAAGCTAAGTTTTATAATTTAGTAGGCTTTAGTGGTTTAAATCATAATCACAACTTATTTGAAGTAGATCAGGCGTCATTCGTCCAAAGTAATAATGTATATTTAAATAGAAATAAAACACTAATTAGTAGACCGCCTATTGTAAGTGAGAGTCTACCTCGCGGCTATATATTAACAGCTAATGGTATTAATGAACCACAAGATATATTATACCCAAACTATAAATTAATAGATATTGTTGAAGTCGGTAAAATTGTTATATACGTCGGTGTCTACAACAATAAATATCAAGTGTCGGCTTATAATACGGATACTAAAATAATCCAACTTGCTAATGAAACACCATACAATAAATATCATATATCAGTTATTGATAATTATATTATTGTGTTTAATGATATAGATGCTTTAGTACTTAATATAAGCGAATATAACAATGGATGGTCTCCGTTAAGAAATATGGTGGATATACCTATTACTAAAAGAATAATCGGACAAAATATTTTTGAATACCCAGCAGATCAATTTACTAATAGTTACAAAGAAGAATATATTTGGAGTAGTAATACTTTAAATATATTGCCAGAGGATAAGGACGCAGATATAATAGTAGGGCAAACGCCTAAAAATCAGGAGTGGTTTTTAGAAAAAGCTGGACTCAATACCGAACACCGATTGTTAAGAGCCATAAATGTTAAGACCCAACCTGATGATATTATATTATCAAAAGTACAAGAAGAAACAGGACAAATAGTAGTAGCTATTGCTAGATCCGACCACGTTTTAATATCGCTTAATTCTGGTATTAGTTTTGAGAGAGTTCTATACCCACAAAACCAAGGCTATAGCAATATCGCCGGCCTAAGTGAAAGTGGGTTATATTTCTTCTTCGTAGCACAAAACGGAGTATTTAGGTATCCCTTATCAGGTTTAGATACTTTGCGTGATTGGATGCATATTAAAACCAACGACGGAGAATCCATAAAAGGAACTACTATAAATAACTATAGCTTCTGGTATGATGAGAGTTTTGCTTTTGTTACGTTTAATGATGATGGTGATTCTGTAATAGAAACTACTTTATATATTAAACATTATCTAAACAATAAAATTCGAAAGCACCAACTTCTTTATTTCCCAAATATTGAAGCTAATATCGTTAATAAAGATTTAGCTCCAATCGCTATGAAAATAGAAAATAACCTAGACACTAAAGATATGAATATAGCGGTCTGGTTACCAGGTTCATCTACTAACGTTTCGCAAATAGTATGGGCAGTTGTACCAGATAATATTAATTCAGCTATACTGTCTAGCTCCGCTGAATTAGATAAACCGTTTGGTACTATCACTAAGATAATGAATACTTATAACAATCAAGATTTTTGGGGCGTTACATTTACTGGTTTAACCTTGAATGAAAACAGATGGTGGCAAGCCGAAATAACAATAGGTTATAAGTATCCATTCTCTATCTGTGAATTCACCGAACAAGTATTAGATATAGAATATTTATACGATATAGGAATAGATTTTGATAATGAAGGCGGACCATTGAGTTTAGAGAATGCTTATATTATTAATAAAACTATACACTCTGTAGATGGTGTTGCCGACTTGCCCACTAAGAAAGACGATTCTACTTGGTTAATTAATTCAAATCGAACACAGACAGTAAGCGTCAATAAATATTATTTTATTGTATTAGATGGCACCATATATACTAATATAATGGATGAAGAAAATAATGTTAGTATTATATATACAGAGTTAAGCACTGACCCTTATAATAAAGTACCAGATATATCACACAGTACTACCGAGTTATATTTAGCCTTTGGAAATGACTTAAAAATAACAGCTAATTTTAATGATGGGGCAAATTATAAATTTAGTTTACCTAGTATTAATAATCACAGTTTTGTATCGACTATTAACGGTATAATAAATGTCTCGACTACTGAAGTAGCTATATTTCTTAAAAACAAAATATATGTTAATACTAAAGTCCAAGATGAAGTACTTGGTATTAGATATGATTATAATAATACTAGATTGTCTTTAGGTATAAGACAACACGATGGTATTATCAATACTAATGACGGTATGTTTACAATATATCCCACAATTCGAGGATTAGCCGCTTTAAACTATCAACCAGATGTCGCTAATACCGATCAAATAGTTAATTATTTGTCAGATAAGATTACTGATACTTGGCACGAATTTTATAATGAAAATACTCCAATTAAATTAACTCAAAATGAACACTACATTATATTAAGTAATAGCACTAATACATATTTATTGTTAGACCTTAGGAATTCGAGTTGGTGGAGATTAACTAGTCCAGTACCAGTTATAAAAGTAGTAGCAGAGTTGGATAGATTTAATATAATAAGTAATGGACTTTATAAATACGACTTAGCAACTAATAATTATAGAGACTTAGGGGTTAGACCAATCGAGTGGTTTATGACCTCACAATTATTACACTTCGATGCAACTAATTATTTTAAAAATATTAAGCAAATAGTATACCAGTTAGAAGAATCAAATTTAACTGATTTGACATTACTATCAACTATAAGATTATATCGTAAAGCCATTACTGACAAAGAACCTGAGACAATTAGATTTATCATAGACGGTTATAGAACCTTTGTCAAACGATTTAATTATTGGAAAGTTAACTTATTGCAGTGGACACTGCAAAATGATATTGAGACTGAAAGCCCAGCTCAATTAAAAATAAATGGGCTTGCTATAAAATATGAGATAAGCGAGGAAGTGAGGTAGGACTATGGGTTTTTATACTCCAACATCAATCAGTGCGGCTTATGTATCTAATCAAAGAACTAAAGAAGGAGACTATAAGTGGGATCAGGCTTTTGGTAAGGTTGGGTTACAGCAACAAGCTGCTTTACACAATTTGAATAATCAATATTCTAAAACCATTAATTCTGCGTACAGCAATTATCTTATGGCTAATCGTGGTATTAGAGGTTCTTTTATGGGTCAAGGTTATAAAGATGCCTATAAACAAATGACTCAAGAAGGGTTGCAAGCCGAAATAGCGCAATCTAATTTGACTATGCGTGAAATTCGACAACAATTAGCCCAATCTAGTCAATCTGTTTTAAGCGATATCAGCGCTGCACAACAATTAGAAATTGCTAACTTAGACCGCGCCGCTGGTTCGGCAAAAGCCTATTTAGATTACTTAGGTACTTTAAGTAATCGCCAAGATATGACTAAAGGTTACTTGTCAGATGACCAAAAGAAATTAACTATCGACGATATGTACGATACTATCTTTAATGTTCAACCTAATATAGGCTCTGGTGAAAACGGGTTTGTAGATGAAAAAGGTAATCCAGCTATGAATTATATTAATTGGCTTGAAGCCAATAGAAAAGATAATGATGCGGACAGAATGTGGTTTAGATGGTTATTTGAGCAAGGTGGTTTTGGTCAGTTTAGAGAGATGACTAAAAAGGGAATTAAGAAAGACTAGGGACAGTTTTAGGATATATTAAATCAATCCATATAATTTTATATAATTTTATATTATGAGATAATAAAAATTGATGGAATATATCCTAAACTCTCAAATTTGATATAATTTGATTAATATATAATATCAAAATAATAAAATTAAAAATATAAACAGTGAGGTGTAGAGCCCACGAAGGAGAGTGAAATAATGCAACCAGATAAAGACAATAACTTGCGAAATCGTCCAAAAGCGATTAACTATGCTGAAGAGCAGGTTAAACGTGGCGGTGGTCAAATGACATCATATTATGACTACTTAAAGAACGACCCAGCAAGTTATTTTTATCAACAATTAAAAGACAGTCCGTTTTTGAAAAATCAATACTGGACAGAAGCCGCCAATAAAGGTGAATTAGATCATCTAGTATATTTATTACAATCTACTAAATCGGATACCTTCGATAGTACTGCTTTTAATAAGTTAAAGGGCTATGAAAACTTTATGGACTACGATACATATATGCTGGCTCTAGAATTACCACATTTAGATAATAACGCTGAAAATAGAAAACCTAAAATATTTGGTGGTCATAACTTTGGTAGCTTTACAGATAGAGAATGGGCAGAGAAAATATTTGATGAAGCTATCGGTAGGTGGAATGCTGAAATACTACGAGACGGACTAAAAACTAAACACTGGACCGTGCGAACAGCGAAAAATTATTTTGTTGGTGGCGGTGCTAAAGTAATAAAATTTTACTCAGGTGCAGTAAAAACAATTGACAATATCGCTAATATCGGTATAGGAGCATATGAAGCTATATTAGAAGGTACTAGACGAGGCATAAACAATTTAGAACCTATCCAAAGTACAAAAGACTTAATCTTCAGTAATGCTTTTCTAAGACCTTTCGAAGAAGACCCTTCTAAACTTAGAGCCCTTGCCAATTGGTTAGACGCAGTATCTTTTGAGTTACAAAGAAGCTATACAACCATAAATATAGACCAAGTAAAAGCTTACGACCAAGGTTGGAGACCAGATCAAGATAGTTCATTTTTTGACCGAGTTAAAGAAGGTGACTCAGCTGCTATTGGAGCGGGCTATACTACTTGGGGTAGAATAGGTAACGGAGTATTTGAGACACTAGGTAGTATAGGCACAGCTTGGTTACTAGGCCAGGCAGTTGGCGCGATAGGTTCAGCAGGAACGACCGTCAGTTCAGCTGGAGGAGCTTTGGGTGGGACTTACGCTGGTGTAGCTACAGCAGCACCACTATTTAGTACAACATCTACTATATTTTATGCCAGTCAATTCGGTGGCCAAGTTCAGGACAGGGTATCTACATTAAATCGAAATGGTATTAGTTATAAAGATATGAATACCGGCGAAGTTATTTCTAATGCTTTAACTAAAACAGCATTATATATTTTGTTTGATATGGCCGCTGGAAAACTAATTGGATATACTAATATAGATAAATTCTTAAAGATAGGTCAAGGTAGTGGTAAAACTGGAACGGCACTTGGTAAGCAATTAGCTAAAGGGGTTTCTACTTCTACAGGTAAAGCTGCGGCTATGGTAGGAATGAATTATGCAATAGATGCCGCTAAACAAGGTTTAAAAACTACTTCTAGACAACTAATAAGCTTTACAGTGGATCAATTCTACGATAAGTTTATAACTGACCCGGATCAAAAATATAATAACACAGTAACTTTCAAATCATTAAGCCAAGTCTTTATTAATGGATTCTTGACGTCGCTAATAATGAGTATGTTTGCTGATGCTAAAGCCAATATAAGAGAAAAAGACAGAGCAGTTGGTTATGATGATGATGGTCCGTTTAGACTTGGTTATTTTCAATCTATCAATTATAAAAATTCACTTAGAATAATAGGTGAAAAAATAAATCGTTTGAACGAGTTGGAAAAATTAGATAAATTAACTGAGGCTCAAAGACAAGAATACTATGATACCATAGTTATGATGAAAGCACTAACAAGTACTTTAGGAGATGTCTATAAATATTTAGACTCTGACGAGATACGAACCATTATGAAGTTCGATGAGGCCTTTATGATGTCAGTAGTGGCAAAGGCTGGTAATATTGATTTATATGAACTACAAAAGGAAAATAGTCGAGGTATTATTGGTCCACAATCTAAATTGTTTGAGCAAGCTTTATATTCTCAATTCAAAACCATGGATAGACTTGAAGCTAACTACGCTAAGCACTATGCCAATTATTTATATACTACACTTTTAGATATACAAGGAATTAATGTAGAAGGTTATCAAGGGGCTAGAACTAAAGAAGCTGAGTTTACTGAGAGTACTAGCAATGCTAAAAATACCACAACCACCAAGTATCTAGATGTTAAAAATGCAATTAAAGTGGCTGAGTCTAAATTGCAAGATGCCCAAGTTACCAAGATAAAATCAGTCATTAACAGCAATACTAAACCAGGTAGTCCAGAAGTGAAAGATTTATCACCAGCACACTTAACTGAGTGGCAAAAGAACTTAGCTAGACTTGGTGTGGACACATTAGTTGGAGTCGATGGTAATACTGTTACTAAATCAGGAAACGTTATTTTCGTACCAAATGATCTTATTATAAATAAAGACTTACCTAATGTTGTTACTGGAATAGCATATGATGTAGCTATAGATACAGTATTAGCAAGTTTAACTAAGAGTCAACTAAATTTGATTAAAGACTCGTATAAAGAAGTAGTAGGCCGAGACGACGGTATTGAGAAATCGGTTATAGCTTTTATGCGCGATAAGAATTTTTATACTTATATTTTGTTGAAGAGCAGAGAGCGTGGATATGGTGATAAAGCTTTTGACACACTAACTATAATAGATCAATTAATTAAAGACCAAGCAAATCCTAGAGTCAAGAATGGTTCGTTAAGTGATAAGGCTTATAAAACACTTATGAAAGAAGTTCAAAATACCATGAGAACTGGCTTAGTGACTCTAGCCACCAACTATAACAAATTAGACTTAAATAAAATTAGTGATGAGATACTATCGCCTGAATTGAAAAAGCAAATTGCTGAGCATCACAATGTTAAGTTCACTGAATTTATAGACGAGGGACTTTCAAGTATAACGTCGAAGAAAAAGTTGAGCGCTGACTTAATTAAAAAACGAACAGAAGACTACAATAGACAAATAGATTTATATCGTAATGTTTTAAGACCCGAGGAAACTCAAATATTAAAAGATAAAGTAGCGTCTAATATTAGAAATGAAGTTCGAGATGCATATATGTTTTTAATTATCTTAGCTAACACGGTTAAAGATATCGCCAATCAAAAGGCTGTATATTTACCTGCTTTTTCTGGTTCCCCAGTAAGCGATATTGCTATATACCAAGCAATGATAGACTTAGAAAATACTTTGGGCGTTAAAGTGCCAAGCTTCTTGTCTGGACATTTTACAGAAGACAAATTAACCACATCTGTTCATAACCTAGCAAAGACTTCTGGGTTCGACTTAAACCACAGACAAGATAGGTTAACTATAGCTAGAGAACTCTTATATTATAAGTCACATAAAACTCTAACACTTAGTTCTGATGGAATAATGGTTAAAATTATACCAACACAAGAATTATTTAATAACGAGTTGTTAGGAAACGACGGAATAACCAAGTTGTATGAACTTGCTAGAAAAAACGATAATAAAATTAAGGTAAAAGACATATCTAAAGGAAAGCTGGCGAGAGTTATAGCCGAGACTGATATAATATTTAGCTCAGATATTCCAGAAGGCTTTGCGGGTGGTCTAAAAAGTTCTGCTATTCATATCAATACCAATTCTATGGACAACCCTCTAGAAACGATAGCTCATGAAATAACACATCGAACTCAAGAGGTAACTGAAGTCGGTATTACAAAAGGAGTAGGTGGTGCTTCACAATTATTCAAAAATATGCGTCCAGCCGATAAGAAATCTTTAATAACCTATATTAGTTCAGAATTTGATATGACTTATGATTTATTGACAGACCTTGACTATACTGATAATCAAATTATATATCTTATGTTACAAGGTGAATTACAATCAAACTCATATATATCAACAGTAATGTTAGAAAGTGGGTTTAGGTTATCAGCAGATAAAAATACTTTGTGGTCACCTAACGGCGAACAGGCTTGGGAATTAAATTATAAATATCAAACTACTTTAAGCCCATCTAAACCATCTATACCTACTAATAAATATAAGACATCCATACCTAAGTCACCGACTAACTCAGTCCACTCGGAAGGAATACTAACTAAGAAACTTCCATCAACTAAGACATTAAACAAATCTCACTTCAAAACTTTGGTAACTGCTAAAGACTTAATAAGTATCTCAGAAAAAGAGTTCATTGATAAATATACTAATGTTGCAACTAATGATACCACCCAAACTAACCCTTTATTAAAAGTCAAAGTAGGGGTGAATATTCTTACTTCTGCAGAATCTGACCAATTCTTAGCTAAAGCTTTTAGTTTAGGTTATGAATTTGATAATGTACCAAACAACCAAAAATACGACTTTAATAAGTGGTTAGAAACTGGAGGTACTGGAACTGTCTATATATTATACAACGATACTAAAAAGATTACTATTACTGATATGCGAAGTATTGACCGAATTAATTTTATGGAAGACGACCTAAAGGGTATTAGTCTTATTAGGTATCCGGAAGGCAAGTGGAATAAAAGAGAACTTACTAGGGAAGTTGGTGGTGAATTAAGATATATAGTCAATCCTGATATTATTGAACCTCATAGTTTAATTGAAAGATCTTTACAATGGACCAAATCTGCCGAAGAGCGCTTAGCTAAAAGTCCAGAGATTCAAAAAGACTTAGTATCAGCTGACCCTATATATATTTCAAAAACTACTAAAGATGGTAGATTAATTCCAAAGTTATTAGTTAGGGGTAGTACTAAAGCTAACAATGTTAAAAATAAAGGGTTTAGTCAAAGTACCAATTTTAGAGATTTTGACAAGACTGAATCACCAATTGGCAAATTATCCGAATTCTACTCCGATTCTTTGTTAGTATCTAAAGACTTCGGTGAACAGGTGAATGCTTCCTATGCTACTTTTAAAAAAGGTGAAACAGCTATATATAATGCTAATAATAGAACTTGGCAAAATCTTAAGGATATATTTACTACTAAAGATCTAGCTATTCATAAAGAATTATTTGATATAGTCAAACCTTATCATAGTATGCTTAGTGTTGCTGTTACAAAAGCTCCAGCCGATTTCAATAGGTTTATGGAGGTCCTCAGAAGAACTCGAAATATGACATTTGCATTATTTAAACAGTTTAAACAAGACATAGATACGTTTTTACAAAAATATCCTAAAGTTAGTCCAAGGCGTGAAGACGGTACTAGAGATTTGGAGTTTGGTCGAGAATCTGTAATTAGTTGTTTAGTTACAGCGGCACAATGGTATAGCAAGTTAAAATATGGACAAACAGCCAAAGCATACGAGACTTCTGAGATATTTAGTATAGACGATATAGTCCCGGTGAAAGTATTGGAAGGCTACAAAGCTATTAAAATAGACAATATTATAGAAGACGTCTACGGATCTACTGCTAAACTTACTAATGACGTAATAGTCTTACGTGGTTATGATGTTAAAAGATTAACCGGTGAAAATGAGGCAGACATAGACGTGGCTTGGAAAGAAGACCTAAAATCTATGTCTAGATATGTAAGTAATGAAACAGCAGCTAAGTCGAACCTGAAGTACTGGATCAAGAAAGGAACACCTATACAGATAGATGGACGTGTTGGAAATTTTGTAGTTAGTACTACTAATGAATTTAATAAACTACCTAAAGTACTACGAGATAAAATTACTACAGGTAAATTAAATTATTACGATATTATCGATTACGTATCAACTGCAAATAAAATAAATAATTATACTTTTAGTAGCATAGCAAAACATATTTATGGTAATGATGAACTATCTAAACTTACATTTAATGAAGTTCAACAATTAATTGTTAATATAACCGATTTAGCAGCTATTAGTAAAGTTGTAGATGGTGAAGAATTAGTTAGAGCACCCGGACAGATGTTAATGTTATTACAAGCCACTAATATGAAAGCCGATAAAGATAGCAAATTAAGTGATGAATTAATTAAAGCTTATAAAGGTGCACAACGCGTTAAGATAGGTAATCAATATGTAGATAGTACACCAGATCCAAAACAATTAGTGCCGGTATTTATGAGACATTATAAAGGAACGTTAGAAAGTTTAAGACACATTAATAACTTTGGTAAATTAGTTGCTGCAAACCAACAAGCTCTTACATTATTAAGTGGTGTAGATACAGAAAAATATAAAGCTCAAGGTGGAGTTTGGAACTGGCTTGATCGTATGAGACAAGCAAACGTCGATTATGAAAAAGATGAAAACCTAGTAGAGTCTTTAGAAGATATCGATAAGTTCGATAAGATACGCGCTATTGAGAATTATGTGGTTAATCAGTTAACTATTGAAATAAACAAATTATCAGCAGAAGAGCGAGAAGCTAAAGCACCAGAATTATTAGAACAGTATCACAAAGTCACCGATAATCTGGGTAAACTTAGTGAGAGTGAGCTTAATAAACAGTACCTTGCGACCTTAGCTAATGAATTAGCAGAAGATGATCAAAGGGAATTAGACCCATTCTTGACTATGAAAGATCAACCGAGAAGTACTAAAAATATCAAAGACCACTTACGTCAATCTGCTAGAATGGTCGCACGACGTATTAATGAATTAAATCAATTGAACGATGACAATGATGCAATTAAACGACTAAGTCCCGAAGTTCAAAAAGTACTTAATGATGATTATATTTTAACACCAGCAGTTTATGGTAAACTAACTGATAAGCAATTAGAACGCTTATTAGAGGAATTTAAAAGTGCTTCTAAACAACTAAATACTTATATACGTGCCGCTAAGATTAAAAAAGAAGCTCGGCTAATTACTCAAAAACGTATTGATGAAATGACCAAAAAGGGTGAAAAGCCTGTCGACAAACCTAAAGGTAAAACATTGCGCGATAAAATTAATGTTAAACATACAACCAGAATAGTTAATCAAAAGTTTACATTTAATAGTAGAGAACAAATTACTAAAGCTGCGGAAGCTATGTTAAATACTCAATGGGGTAAAACTGGTACTTCCAAAGTTCAAGGTATAACTACTAATAAAAAGCAAAATATTCACAACGGTGAAACTTTCTACCGAGAGAATGCTGACACTTTATTATCAATGACTACAGCAGAAGCAGAATCTACGGTTAAGTGGTTTATGGATGCTAATATAATGAATATTAGCGAAGACAGCGTTGAAGCACAATCGTATGCTGCGATTAGATTGTATACTCTAGGTTATATATTTGGACAAGCACAAGATGGTGGCCAATTCTATAATTTTAGTCACAATCTAAAAAATCGGTTGCAGAAATATCTAAGTACCCAAGCTACACTCGCTGGGACTTCACTAGCAGTCTGGAATAATATAAGGGAAGTACTTAATCCGTTTAAGGTAATGTTTGATGCTGGTTTGGAAATGGGTGGAGTGGAGCTTAGTGAGGATGAGAAACGCGACTTAATGGAGGCAGCCGAGTCTGGTAATATAGAGAATATTATTAAAGCTCAACGTATTATTCTAGACAAAATAAAAACTCAAAAGACTACAAGTAGAAGTATAGTACGTAAAATAATTACAATTAGATCAATGGCTATGTTGTCAAGTCCAATCACTTGGTTAAGATACAAAACATCTAAATTTATGTTAAAACCTTTACGTAATGCTTCGACCAAAATCGGGGAAGCAGTATTTCGTAAAAAAGATTATGCTATTAGTCAATTAGATATGAAAGGTCAAATAACTAAGGAAATACAGGCATTCATAGATGAACATATTATAAGTAATGGATTATTCGATAAACTAGTTAGTAATTTATCTAGATATAACCCGAGCAGTATTCAGGCTAGATACAAGAACACTAATAGAACACCTAGTAAAGATACTATTTTTGTTAATATGGTAATTAAGTCAATGTATAATCAGTTTTATAACGAAAATATGTTTGATAGTCCGAGACTTAATAAACTACATCAAAGTTTAATGAAAGTGATGTCTGATAACAATTATGTTAGAGAAGCAACTATTAAGTATTTTGGTAAGATACTTGCTGAGAAAAAATATAATTTAGACAAAGGTGTAACTGACAATATAATGCTGGACTTTGCTAAAGCTGTTGGTATCGCTATGAAAGACTATATGCATTCAACTAACTACTTTAATAATATAGAGTCGACGTTGGCGAGTAAATCTGAGTTCGGTTATTTCATGTACAAGTTGTTTATTCCGTTTGCTTCTACTTCATGGAACTGGTTTAAAGAAATGATGAAATTTACCGCCCCTGGTTTAGGTAGAGCAATTTACAGAATGGCGACTTTAGAAGAACAGATAAAGAAAGCCGAGGAAAATTGGCAAAAAGGTACATCTCAAATACCACCCGAATTTACGGAATTCATGATACGTAGAGATTTAGGTTCTGGTGTTATTGGAACACTCATGATGGTACTCGGAATGATGCTTGCTGGACTAGGTTTTATAGACTTAGAAGAAAAAGATTACGGTATACCAAAATTACGTATAGGTGATTTAAGAATAGATATTGCCAAAATCTTTGGTAGCTCATCTTTACTAGCCGGAGCGGCTTTAGTTAAAGGTTGGGAAAGTGAGAACTTTATGGACGCTTTAGATGCTATGGTAGAGCCTATATTAGATAGCTTTATATTAACTCAAATCATTGAGTTAGACAAATACCACAGCGGAGGTTTAGCATCATTCGGTCTTAATTTCTTAGAGAACACACTATTGTCATTTATACCTGCTGGTGTTCGTTGGTTGTCGGGCGCTACTTATAGCGGAACTTACAAACCTAATAATATATTTCAAAAAGCAGTGGTAAGAATACCATTCTTAGGATCAGTATTCAATACCCCTAAGAGAGTAAATCCACATACTGGTAAAGAAGGTAATATGTGGGACGCTTTTGAAAGGGTTATACCATACTTAGAAATTAGACAAGCTAGTACCATTGAAGACAATACTAAAGCACTCGGTCTTAACAAAACAGAGTTACGAGGCAAATACGAAATCAATGGAGAAAAGTTTAATTTGTCAGCAAGAGAAGTTGCTGAGCTTAATAAAGCATATGGTGAGTGGAATGCTACAGTGTTGAAATTATTTTATAATAATCAATTACGTAAGTCTACTCAAATGGACAACGGAACTTATAGAGAGTTAACTTATAGTCAAATGACCGAAGATCAAAGACGAAGAGCGGTAAAATCTATATATGAAAAGAACGCAGAGTATGCTAAGATCCAAGCTTGGTTAAAAGCAGGTAATGCATATTACGCGAGTGATAACGATTATATGGAGCTTAAACGTAGAGGGGTTAAAGGACTACTTTATAAGGGCAATAAAGGCTTCGTTAAGAGGTAAAAATAAAAGACGGCTTGTCAAGTCGTCTTTTTAATATCTCAATTTTAATTTATT
>Ga0265294_10006975_pt1 | contig 13485 bp, 12 predicted proteins | sample MunlanPumphouse3_FD_192504 | JGI IMG/M metagenome (GOLD analysis project Ga0265294, IMG submission 192504) | Groundwater microbial communities from a municipal landfill in Southern Ontario, Canada - Pumphouse #3 | ecosystem: Environmental > Aquatic > Deep subsurface > Groundwater | place... | reverse complement strand
GCTTAACAGCGCCTTTTACCGATTTCATCTTTGGCATCGATAACTCCTTTGTAAAATTCTCTAGCACAAGCCTGCCTTTTTTCGGGCAAACTTTGAGAGCGAAATTATACCCGAATTTTTCTCAATTTTTGCTACAATGGCTCTATGAATTCAATCAAACATATACAAAACGCCCTAGCAGACCTCGACAAAGAGGTGCAAAACATTCTGCTCGACATCGCCCTGCCCCTCAATGAAAAAGACAACCGTATGCTGCCGCTTTTGCGGGAAAAAAAAGTGCTTTTGCAAACTTTGGAAGATTTAGAATACCTGCGAAGCAATCCTCCGATGCCTAATCAGCCATGCGGCATATCCAAATATAGAAACGATTAAAATGATTTGTTTACGGGAGATTTTTTAAAAGAGAGACTCCCCTCCAGATACCTGCGGCACATGACGAGTCAAGGCGTGCTGCTGTATTCCTACAAAGAAAAAATTGCCCGTATGGTGGTCGTGGGGTTTGATGCAAGCGTGCTTGATGCAAACAGCTCTATCGTGCAAACCCTGCAAAAATACCCGCTTGGCGGGGTGATACTCTTTGACAGAGAGTATAACGATCGCACCAAAACCAAAAATATTGCCTCCCCCGCACAGCTCAAAGCCCTCACCGACGCGCTTAGAGCACATGCCAAGGCTCCGTTGCTTATCGGCGTCGATCAAGAAGGGGGCAAGGTTGCGCGCCTCAAACCCGCCTACGGTTTTACTCCGATAGCCTCGGCAGATGCCATAGCCAAAACCTCCCCCGCGCATGCCAAAGAGGTGTACGAGCTTCAAGCTTCGATGCGTCAAACGTATGCTCCGGGCGAGACGATGTTCGTTGATTACTCGGGATCCACTCTTAATGTACACAACACCCTTGACGGAACAACGTCCAAAGCACAAATCTTTGTCGCCGTATTGGGAGCTTCAGGGATGACGTTTGTCCATGCAACCGCTTCGCAAAAACAAGAAGACTTTATCCTTTCACATCTCAAAGCGTTCTCATTCTACGGAGGCGTTGCGCACTTTACCACGCCCGATAATCTCAAAAGTGCCGTTATCTCCCACAAACAAGGGGTCGTTGTTCTCAATGAGAGCTATGCGGAGATGGCGCGACACTTCGACACCGTCATTCAGCCTGCACGTCCCTATAAACCTAAAGACAAAGCAAAAGCCGAACAAGGGGTTCTGGGGATTCAGCGTTGGATTCTCGCGCAACTGCGCCACCAAACATTTTTCAGTGTCGATGAGATCAATCAAGCGATTGCACCTCTGCTGGATCGATACAACGCAAAAGTGATAAAACGCCTTGGCAAAAGTCGTACCGAATTGTTTGAAGAGATTGAGAAGATCCATTTAAAACCTCTCCCTTCCAACCGATACGTCTATCGCGAATTTAAAAGCGCTATCGTCGATCTAGGTTACCATGTCCAACTGCATAAGTGTTTTTATTCAGTCCCTTACACCCATCTCAAAGCTAAAGTCGAAATTGCTTATTCGGCAACCACGGTATGGGTACTTTTACATTCCGAAGTGATCGCAACCCATCCGAGAATATTTCGAGCGGGAGAATATGCAACCCAAGAGAATCACATGCCACCGCAGCATCTCTACAGCCAACAAGCGATGAATCCGCAACGGTTACTTAAATGGGCGAAAGAGATCGGGGGATACGCCGAAATATTCGTCGAACACCGACTCGTTAGCGTGGAGTATCCCCCAAATGCCTATAAATCACTGATTGCCATCCTTAAACTTGCCAAGCAATACGGCAACAATGAACTTAACGCTGCGCTGCAATACGCTTCATCACGGAGTATTCACTCGTATCGGTCAATCGAATCGATATTGGCAAAAAAGCTTTATGTCACCCTTGAAACCGCATCGATCGATGCACAGATCACATACTCTCCTGTCGCCCATCGCGGCTCATCGTACTATTGCTAAATTAAAGGAATGCAACCATGAACCAAAATACCGTTACCCATAAATTTGACCATCTTGCATTGCAGGGGATGAAACAAGCCTATCTTTCTCAAAGCGAAGATGTCAATTATTCAGGACTTAGTTTCGAAGATCGCCTTTCGCTGCTGCTGGATGCACAGCAGATGTATCTCAACAACAAACGAACCGCCCTTAATCTCAAGTTCTCACGTATCAAAGACAAACAAGCCGCCATTGAACTGATCGATTACAATCCAAAGCGTGAGCTCAACCGTTCGCAAATACTTTCCCTTGCCTCGCTTAACTTTATTACCCATCGTCAGAATATTATTATTACCGGAAAAACAGGTACGGGTAAATCGTATATCGCACAGGGATTCGCCAATAAAGCAATACGTCAGGGATTCAAAGCTTTTTACATTCGCACGGGCATGTTGCTCGAAGAGATCCGTATCGCCAAACACAGCGGCACCTATACCAACCTGCTCAAAAAGTATTCACGGTTTCATCTACTGATTTTAGATGACTTTGCCATGACACCCGTATCAAGCGATGAAGCTGCATCGTTGTTTGAGATTATCGAAGATCGAACCGAAATCAACTCTACGATTATCACCTCCCAGCTTCCGGTGAAAGAGTGGTACGACATACTCAATAATCCCACTATTGCCGATGCACTTTTAGACAGAATCGTTCACTCATCTCATCGTATCGAATTGCAAGGTGAATCGATCCGAAAAAGCAAGGCACTCATCAACGATTTCACATAAACATTCGGAAGGTTGTGCTATACTCGCTCAGACGGTTTCACTCCGCTTCAACCTTCCGAATAATTTCCGACTCACCCTTCCGAATGTTCCGACGTCAGCAGTCATATTCACTCTTCGCCTTGTCTAAGACGGTGTAAAAAAGAAAAAAGTTGGCAATAAACCCAACAAGTACAAATGAGATAAGAAAACGACCCTTGTTTTTGATACTAAAACGCATGCAACCCACCTTAAAAGTTATATGTACTGATTTTAGCATAGAGTGTTGAAAAAATACTCTTTTTTATCTTTAAAAGACTAAAATTATTGTATGATGTAACATACAATTTAAGGATTAATTGATGGACAAGTCTGAAATAATAGCTATTTTAAATGATTGGAACTACTGGAATAAAGAGATCAGTGGTGTAAAAGATAGACCGTTGTATGATAAAAAAATAGCAAAATTTATAGATAAAGATGAGATTGTCGTTATCAAAGGGATAAGAAGATGTGGAAAATCAACCTTAATGCTCAATCAAATAAAAACGCTTATAAAATCTGGCGTTGCTAAAGAGAATATCTTATTGGTAAACCTAGAAGATCCAAGATTTCTAAATCATTTAGATACAGGGCTCCTCGAAGATATTAAAAACACCTATTTAGAATATCTTAATCCATCAGTAAAGCCTTATATTTTTTTAGATGAGATTCAAAATATCCCAAATTGGGAAAAATGGGTTAATAAAGAGTATGAATTAAAAAAATCATTTATAACCATCACAGGATCAAACTCTTCTATGCTTAGTTCTGAAATAGCTACAGTATTAAGTGGCCGCTACATAAGTGTGGATGTGTATCCATTAAGCTTTCAAGAGTTTATAGCTTTTCATAACGTAACCATACAATCGAAACTTGATTTAGTAGACAAAAAAATCGAACTCAATCGCTATCTAGAGCAGTTTATAAAATATGGAGGGTTTCCAAAAACATTAGAATATCAAGAAAATGAGATCAAAGAGCTTTTGACAACCTATAAAGACTCCATACTCCTCAAAGATATAGTAGCTCGATTTAAACTCAAGAACTTTCATACTCTCGAAGAGATAGCAGCATTTTTACTCAGCAACTCTGGGATCATACAAAGTATCACTAAATTAAAAAATAATTTTGCTATCTCTTTTGATATGGCAAGAGATTATGTAGAATATCTCAAAAAAGCATATATGGTTCATGAGATAAAAAAGTTTGATTATTCACTTAAAAAGCAAAACGTCAATGATAAAAAATACTATGGATGTGATTTAGGGCTTTGTAATATATTTAGAGCACCAAATTTACAAACAAGAGGGGATGATCTTGAGACTATAGTTTTTTTAGAACTTAAACGAAGAGGATTTGAACTTTATTACTATAAAACATCCAATGATTTGGAGTGCGATTTTGTGGTGAGTTTTGACAATGCTATCGTAGAGCTTCTACAAGTGAGTAAATCTGTAAAAGATGAAAAAACGCTCACGCGTGAAATAGCACCATTTGCTAAGACTATAGATGAACTCAAATTATCATCTGATATAAAATGCACCATAATAACAGAAGATAATAGTAGTGAAATTGATGGTATTGAGATACTCAATATTCAAGAGTTCTTGATACTACATGCATAAAGTCCCGCTTCAAAGTTATGTGTACTGATTTTAGAGAAGTGGGTGCTTGAAGAATCTAACCTACACAAAGGTAGGTTAGATAATAAGTATTCTAGCAATTAGAAAGAGTATTGAGAAGGGATTCCGAGTTTTTGATTAATGTCATTTGCCTGATCTTTTGTAACCCCGTGGTAAGAGAAGCCTGTATCACCTTTCCAAATATAATATATCTGGTTATCCTCAACTTTAAACCATACTTCACTAGTAAATTTTATTTTCAAAATATCGTTTTCTATTTTCCAAGAAGAGTTTGGAACTTTTTCAAGATCAACACCTTCATTAACCATAACCGAAACCGTATTGTCTGTGTTGAGTCTCCAAAACCAATATCCATTTGTTATCATAGATTCTTTAAGTTCTGTTGTGCTTGTAACACCCTCCGGTAAATATGTTCTTTCGTTATTTCCCCAATCTGTATCGCTATTCTCTCCGTAAACACAAAAGTTTTTAAATTCTATTGCATCTACACTCACATCTAAAATTTTATCCACTTTTTTAACACTTAAAATTTCACAAACATCTGACCACAGAGGCTCTCCCGGTACCGTAATTACATTTTGGAATCTAGTGTCGTCTAATGCAGTATGCACAAAGCTACTTGCAGGGAGTGAATATTCCTCATAAACATCACCATCTGCTGAAAACTCTGTAAATGTCACGCCGTCATTAAAATTCACATAATTTTTACTAAAGTTTGTTCCTTCTACCCTATCACCGTAATATCCAAAATACTCTGTACTATACGTTGTCATATTGCGTCCTAGTTCTACAATTTTCGCTGCAGTAAGATTAAGATTTGCAGTATATCTTACACCTTTAATAGTTCCTAAGCCCTGATTCTCAAGATAATTACTCATACTGTTTTCTACTTGGGTTGCATCTTTAAGAGTATACCCGTTGAAATGATCCAAGCCCTCCGCACTAAACAACGAGCTAATCGTAGTTTCCATGTCTGCAGGTGTGCTATCAAGTGTTACCCCTGAGAAATTATGATCTCGCAAAAGAGAAACATCTAAAATAGTGGAATCACTTTGATTTGCATCGAAGTTTTGAAGTAATAATGCAATATTTGTTGCTTTATTATTTTGCTCGCCTATCCCTACTCCTGCCATTGTATAAGGGGTCACGAGTGTTTGCCCTTGTACAGAACCAAATGAAAGTGTACCCAAGAAAAACTCGACATCTTCGCCGTTTACATAAGTAAACTCACCTTTTTCATTGGTAATTCCCTCTTGCGTAGCAGACTTAAACTTGAGCCCTTTTACAGGTGCATCGACAAAGGTTCCTGTTTGTACCGCTGGTGCAGCAGCAGTTGTGTTGTCATCACTGCCACATCCTAAAAACATCGTTCCTGCTACTATTGAAGCAGTAAAGAGTTTGACTGAATTTGAAATAGTCATATTTATCCTTTTTTATGATATCTTCGATTATAAAAAAACATTATGTCATTCGTATGACATTTGGAAAATTTTGCTAAATATAGCTAAAATATTCCCACTCTTTTCATCTAAGGACTTCTTATTAAATACTTCAAAAGCTCTTCACTCTTTATATTGATCATTTTTCTCTTTATCGCTTTTTCACTTTTTGGGTTTATACTGCTGCGAGACTACATCACCACTAATCATAAAAAAGATACACAAATACTCTTTTATGATATACAAACACATACATCCGATCTGCTTAGTTCTATTATGTACGAGTTCACAACCAAAAAAGAGGTGATGCTGCTAAAACATCAAGAGGTTTTAAAAGTACTCCGTGATTCTGAGCTTGATCCTTTAACTTTTAATCTTCAAGAGCTTCATGAAAAACTCAATGATCAAGAAGTGAGCAAACCTTATAATATCTACATTACAGACGAAAACCTTGTGATCAAAAACACTACATTTGCTTCAGACTTAGGTTTTGATCTTAGCTTTGCAAAAGAAACATTTCAAGAACACCTCAAGACAAACATTATAGGTGTAAGTACCCCTTTATTTGAAAAATCATCACAAAACTTTTTGAGCTATACAGATTCTTATATCGATGGCAAAAGTGTTTTGCAGATCAGCTATACGGTTCCTGATGCCAAGGCAAAGCTGCAAAAAATCCAAAAGCTGATCTCAAACTATCCTACGATCAAAGATGCAAAAGCCTATGTAATGGTAAATACAGGTTTTATAACTGATGTTATTCTCAAAGACTATGAACCATTTAAACCTAACTTAGAAGGTATTTTAGAGCAGATAAAAAGTGGCAATGATGTCAAAAATAAACTCGTAGATAGCTCTCTTTATGAAGAGAGCTTCTTACAAAACAACAAACCATATAAAGCACTCTATCTCTCTACAAAAAGTGCTATCTTTGATGATACGACTATTGTCTATGCCATTATTCTTGATGAAAGTACTTATGAAAATAGTCTCAATATACTTACAACTGCGCTCATCATCCTTTTGTCGATAGCATCTATCGCACTTGCGATTAGCCTCCATGTAAGGAAAAAAGAGATCCGCTTTAGCGAGCAAGATAAATTTGTACAAAGCTCCATGCACGAGATAAAAACCCCACTAAGCATTATCACCCTCAATAATGAATTGCGAACCTTAGAATATGGAGAAGATGAATATTCTCAAGAGATTCAAAGTGCTATCAAACTCTTAAAAGTCTCTTATGATGATATGAGCTTCACGATTACAAAAGATAACTTAACATACAAACAAGAACCTATAAAACTCCACGAAGTAGTCCAAGAAAGGGTAGAATACTTTAAAACGATTGCAGCTTCAAACTCTAAAACGATAGAGCTGTATTGCTCCCATGAGTGCATGGTCAATATTTCTCATGTAGAGATAACACGCCTCATAGACAATAATCTCTCAAATGCCATAAAATACAGCAATCCAAAAAGTACTATTATTGTCACCGTGAATAAAAACAAACTCTCTTTTTGTAACCAAGGCAAAACTATCAATGACACAAAAAAAATATTTCAAAAGTATGTACGAGAAAATGATGTTGTTGGTGGTCATGGTTTGGGGCTTAGTATCGTTTATGAGATCGCCAAAAAATACAAGATATCTTTGGATGTAAACTCTACACAAGATCAAACCGAATTTAGCTATCTCTTTGAATGTCATACAGATGACACACAAAGTGAGTAAAATCAAAACATGAAAATAGTACTCTTAGAAGATGATGTCGCACTCAACAAAGCGATCACAAAAGTTTTACAGATCGATAAGCATGAAGTTTTCTCTTTTAGTGATGGGCTTGAGCTCTCTAATAGACTCAACACTTTTGACTCTCGGGTCTATATCTTGGATATTAACGTACCCAATAAAAATGGTTTAGCCCTTTTAGAAGAGATCCTTGCGAGTGATCCATTAAAAGATGTGATCATCATAAGTTCTAATACAGATCTACAGTCGCTTCAAAAAGCTTATAGCTTGGGATGTATAGATTATCTCAAAAAGCCTTTTCACCTTGAAGAGCTTCGCATAAAAATCGATAAACTCGCCCGCAAACACTTAGAGATCATTGAAGATATCGACCAACTTATACAACCTGCTACTTCACTTACAAAAAAAGAGAAGCAACTCTTAGAGCTTCTTGTGCAAAACAAAAATATGCTTGTAAGTTACAGGATGATTGAAGAGACGATCTATCAAGAAAGATCTATGTCAATGGAAGGCTTACGAGCTTTAGTCAAGAGGCTTCGGGCAAAACTAGACAATGATTGTATTACGAATGTAACAGATGAGGGGTATTTGATAAAATTTTAAGAGAGACTCCCCTCCAGATACCTGCGGCACATGACGAGTCAAGGCGTGCTGCTGTATTCCTACCCTGACACAGTATCTCAAAACACCATTGCACAGGTCTAAAGGGAAGCGGCGGAATTATAGCCTAATATTCTTAAATTTCAAATACTTCCTCCTCTTTTTTGCTACAATGACGCCATGATATATATAGTCACCGCCTTAAAACCCGAAGCGCAAGCGTTTGTAGAGCGCTACAAACTCCAAAAATCAAAATTGCGCGATTTTAGCGTTTTTTCAAACGCCCGCATGAGGCTGATCGTCGGCGGCGTGGGGGTCGATGCCGCGAGACGCGCGACGCAAACCCTCATCGACTTCTACGACATAACCGACGAGGATATCTACATCAACATCGGCATTTGCGGCGGCGATGGCGCCTACGAGGTCGGCGAACTTATTGAGGCGGGAGCGCTGCTTTATGCGGGGCAAACCTATGCGCTCCCCTCCCAAACGCCCCACATCTTGGCATGTAGCGACACGGAGGTCTCCCACGACGGGTTTCGTTTGGCTGATATGGAATCGTTCGGGTTTTACGAGGCGGTATCACTCTCTAAGGCGATCAAGCGGTTTTATGTTTTTAAGGTGGTGAGCGATCATTTCAAGCCCCAAACAGTTACCAAAGAGGGCACGAAAAAACTTGTAGCCGAGTCGCTCAAACTTTTGGAAAAACGATTTTTGCTTCAAGGATAACCGATGCGCGCACTTTTGTTTTTTTGTCTCTTACTTCTTAACCTCCAAGCTGACGAAACACTTAAAAATCAAATTGCCCGTATGGTGGTCGTGGGGTTTGATGCAAGCGTGCTTGATGCAAACAGCTCTATCGTGCAAACCTTACAAAAATACCCGCTTGGAGGGGTGATCCTCTTCGACAAAAATTACGACGACCGTACCAAAACAAAAAACATATCCTCCCCCGCGCAGCTCAAAGCCCTTACCGACGCACTTAAGTCACATGCAAAAGCACCGCTGCTAATCGCCGTCGATCAAGAGGGTGGCAAGGTAGCGCGCCTCAAACCCGCCTACGGTTTTACTCCCATAGCCTCGGCACATGCCATAGCCCAAACCTCCCCCGCACATGCCAAAGAGGTTTACGAGCTTCAAGCCGCGATGCTCCGCGAAGCGGGGATCAACCTCAATTTCGCCCCCGTTCTCGATCTTGCCCTAGAACCGAATAACAAGGTGATCGCCAAGCTTGAGCGCTCTTTTGGCGCTGACCCAAAAGAGGTGACGCGTTTTGCCAAAATCCTCATCGATGCACAAAATAAACACTCCGTTCTTTCGGTGCTCAAGCACTTTCCGGGGCACGGCTCTTCGCTTGAGGATTCCCACGAGGGGTTCGTGGACGTGAGCGATACGTGGCAAGAAGCGGAGCTTGAACCCTACCGTGCCCTCATTCAAAGCGGCGATGCGGATATCATCATGACCGCGCACGTCTTTAACCGCAACCTCGACACCCACCACCCCGCCACCCTCTCCTACAACGTCAACACCGAGCTTTTACGCCAAAAGATGGGGTTTGGCGGCGTGGTGATAAGCGACGATATGCAGATGGGAGCGATCGAGCAGCACTACGACCTTAAAACCCGCCTCACCTTGGCGATCAACGGCGGGGTCGATATGGTGCTCTTTGGCAACCAACTCTCCCGCCACACCCCCGAGGAGATTATAGAGACCATCTACGCCCAAGTACAAGCGGGCGCGATACCACATGCCAAGATAGCAGAAGCGGTGCAACGGATAGAAAACCTCTTCACTCGCCTCGCAATCCGCCAAAGACCTATTAAATTTAGCGAAAAACGGGTTGCACTGACAAAAGAGTACATCAAAGAGCATTACGGCTTCGAGGTAAAAGATATCACCATCGTCCCCAAATCGATCGTGCTGCATTGGACGGCGGTATGCGATTTTGAAGATTGTTTCAAGCGGTTTGACCCCGAGGAGCTCTTAAGCGATCGCAAAGATATCGCCAAAGGGGGCGCGCTGAATGTCTCCGCCCATTTTTTGGTTGCACGTGACGGCACTATCACCCAACTCATGAGAGAAAATATTATGGCGCGCCACACCATAGGGCTAAACTACTCTAGTCTCGGCATCGAGAACGTCGGCGGCGAGAACAATGTCAAAGAAGACCTCACCCCCGCTCAGGTGCGCGCAAACGTCGCGCTCATCCGCTACCTCAAAGCCAAATACCCCACTATCGAGTACCTTGTAGGGCACCACGAATATTTTGCTATGGAGCACACCCCGCTTTGGCTTGAACGAGACCCGAAATACCGCACGAAAAAAGCCGATCCGGGTGTGAAATTTATGCGCGAGGTGCGCGAAGAGATTCAAGATTTGAACCTTACTTACCCAAAAGAGGCACTATGGAAAAACTAAAAGCATGGCTTGCAACCACCCCCTACGGCGGCTTCGCCCTCTCGATCGCTTCGGCGGATGCAAGTTTTCGCAAATACTACCGTTTACGTCTCGGTGATGAGAGCGTTTTGGTGATGGATGCTTCGCTTGAAAAAGAGTCGCTCTTGCCGTTTTTGGAGGTGACGCAAAAACTGCAAGAGGCGGGGGTAGCCGCACCGCGCGTACATGCCAAGAACCTTGAAGAGGGGTATCTTATCATTGAAGATTTCGGCTCCGTCCACTACCTCGACATCTTAAACGAAGCAAACTTTCACACCCTCTATGAGCGCGCCGTCGACACCATCGTCGCGATGCAAAAGGCGGATGCGGGGTCGCTGCCCCTTTACGACAAGGCATATTTGCATTTTGAGATGGATTTGATGCAGGAGTGGTACCTCGAAAAACTGCTTGCGCACACCCTCTCACCCGCGCAAAAAGAGCTAATTGCGCGCACCTTGGAGCATATCTCGCACGAGGTGCTCTCACAACCCCAAGGGCTATTCGTACACCGCGATTTTCACTCGCGCAATATCATGGCATGCGGGGAAAATCTCGGCATTATCGACTACCAAGACGCTATGAACGGCGCGCTGTCGTACGATCTGGTCTCACTTTTAAAAGACTGCTACGTCCGATTTCCCCGCGAAGAGATCATAAAGCTTGCTCTTTCGTTTCGGGATAAAAAAGCGCTTGACGTGGACGATGCGACCTTTATTCGGTGGTTTGATTTTACGGGGTTGCAGCGCCATATCAAGGTGCTCGGGATATTTTCGCGCCTCTATCTTCGCGACGCCAAAGAGGGGTACCTTAAAGATATTCCGCTGACGCTTAGCTACGCCATCGAGGCGGCAAAACGCTACGATGCAACGCGGGAGTTTGCGGAGTTGCTTGAGGGGCTTAGTAAAACCTAAACCCAACCTTACCGCCGCGCTTTAGTTTTCCTCCAAACGCCTCTTTCAAACTAGTTTTGTACAATACGCGAAAACTTTGGACGCGACTATGAAAACATTTTTACTCTTGGCATGTACCGCAACGCTTCTCTTTGCCAAACACGACAACTGCAGTTTTAAAAACCCCCACTACGAAGAGATTTGCAAAAACGTCGTCAAAGGCGGGGTTTCTTACGAATATGCCAACAAATTTCTCCTCTCTTACTTTAAAACCCAAAAATTTGACGAGATCACGTGGAAGTACATCCAACCAAAACATATTACCACCCACAAAAAAAACGAGAAAAAAGCCAATAACACCCTTGTCAAATATATCCCCGAAATCGTCGCGCACCTCAAAGAGTATAAAGAGGTGTACGACCACGCCGAGAAAACATACGGGGTCAACCGCGAAATTATCGCCGCAATTCTCATGAAAGAGACGAAACTGGGCAAAATCACCCCGCAGCACGACGCTTTTTTGGTTTTTAACACCATCGTCGTGCGCACCAAAGGGGAAACGCCCAGAGAGCAGTGGCTGCTAAAAATGGGCAAATCAAACATGGCTGCGATCATCAAACACTGCTACAAAAAAGGGGTTGTTCCCGAAAGCTGCAACTTACCAAGTTCCTACGCGGGAGCGATAGGGATACCGCAGTTTATGCCCGATAGTTTCGTGTACGCCGAGGCATACAAAGGGGAGGTGGCGGATTTGACGAAGATGGAAGATGCAATCGTCTCCGCGGCGAAATTTTTACATGCCAAAGCGGGGTTCGATACCCTCATCGACTGGTCGCAGATACCCCACATGCCCGAGATAGAAGAGTCGTGGTACGACTACGAGTTTGAGCATGAAGACGCCTCGTTCGTACATGCCAAGAGCGAAAAACTCGGCAAAGAGTACAAATGTTTCACCTGCAACGACAAAGAGCTTGAGTACCTGCGCGAATATGCCAAAAAGATCCAGCGCTACAACAACTCCTCAAACTACGTCGTAGGGATTTTACGTTTGGCGTACGATGCGAATAAGATGCTCAACCCGTAACACGGACTTCAGTCCGTATGAACAATCTATGACGTCACCTTACAGGCTAAAGCCTGTGTTACAAAATACTCAATCCGTAACACGGACTTCAGTCCGTACGAACACTTTGGGCATCATCTTACAGGCTAAAGCCTGTGTTACGAGAGGCTAATCACCGCTTTGAGTCTATGGGTCGCGCCCGCTTCTAACACCCGTTTGTCGTCATACGCATTGGCGCTTTCTATACAAACAAAACGGCGGTAATCATCGCTTTTCATCCCGCTCATCCGCGAACCTTTTTCGATCCACGGGTTCCACACCACGACCGAGCGGGAACCTTCGTTTTGAATCCGTATGTTTCCCTCTTCGTCGCGCAGCTCTATCGCGCCGTCCGCCTCTTGAAATACGCGGTCGTACTCGCCGCGAAAACGTATCGGCTCGCTTGGCATGTCGGTGGTTTGGGTGAGAGCATCGAAACAGGATTTGTTCTCTAAACCGTAGACGGCAATGTTTTCTATGTCGGAAACGGGAAAATAGGTATGAAGTGCTTGCGTCAGTTCAAAACCTCTCGTGTCGTTATTGACGGTGATCAGCTCCATGCCAAGGGTCTCGCCTATGGTAAATACCGCCTGTACTTCGCACGCATAATCCCACATGCCAAGATATTTTTGCATATCGCAAAGTCTCAAAACCACCCTATCGGTGCGTTCATCCGATTCCTCGTGCGACACGAGTTCCCACATCGCCGTGCGGGCAAAGCCGTGTTGGGGGAGTGCGGGGTTGTTGGTGCCGAATGCGGGCCAGCAGATAGGCACGCCGCCGCGGATCGCTTTGCCGTATGCGAAATCGCTTGCTTCGCTCACCCACAAAAGCTCCTTTCCTTGGCATGTGCATGAAAAGAGATGTGCCCCTTGA
>Ga0265294_10006974_pt1 | contig 13486 bp, 9 predicted proteins | sample MunlanPumphouse3_FD_192504 | JGI IMG/M metagenome (GOLD analysis project Ga0265294, IMG submission 192504) | Groundwater microbial communities from a municipal landfill in Southern Ontario, Canada - Pumphouse #3 | ecosystem: Environmental > Aquatic > Deep subsurface > Groundwater | place... | reverse complement strand
TTTTTATCACCAAGAGAATTCTTTATGATTGGAGAAAAACCTTGCTCCAATGTCGGTTTAAAAACAATAAATTCATCAGGGGTCACTTTACCTTGGACAACCATTTCTCCAAGCCCCCAAGAAGCACTAATTTGAACTGTGTCTTTAAAACCAGTTTCAGTATCAATTGTAAACATAACACCTGAAACAGCTTTATCAGAACGAACCATTTTTTGTACACCAACAGAAAGGGCAACGTCAAAATGATCAAATCCTTTATCAACACGATAGGAAATAGCTCGATCATTAAAGAGAGAAGCAAAAGCTTTTCTAACAGCTAAGACAACATTATCCTCACCAGAGACATTAAGAAAAGTGTCATGTTCACCAGCAAAAGAAGCACCAGGAAGGTCTTCTGCTGTCGCACTCGAACGTACAGCAACATCAACATCTTTTGTTCCATACGCTTTGGAAAGATTCTCATATGCGTCATGCACCGCTGAAACAAGATTTGGTGGTAATTTTTCATCTAAAAAAGCAGCCCGTATTTTTTTTCCTTTTCTTTGAAGTTCTTTAATGTCTCCTATGTCAAGACCAGTAAGCTCTTCTCTTATTAAATTAGCTAGTCCTGTATTATTCACAAACTCACGATAAGCATGCGCAGTTATAACAAAAGCATTTGGAATACGAATCCCCTGCGGAGAAAGCACATTGTACATCTCACCAAGTGAAGCATTTTTCCCACCCACCATAGGAACATCATCATTAGAAAGCTGGTCAAGCCATAAAATTAATTGTTTTGATTTTTCTTCCATACTTTTTTGTTTTGAATAATTATTTTTTATTAATATTAAAATATTTTTAACTTATCGTTGCTTCTTATTGTACTACAAAAACAACTTCAAAAGATAAAAATTTTCCACACCCTTTAAAATTTTTAAGAAAAAGAAAAAGTTAACTTTCTACTTTTGCAACATCGCATTCATTTTTTTTGTTATTCATAATACTCGGATACACATCAATAAGAGCGACAACAAAACTTAGGACCATCGGACCAACTAAAAAACCAATCGGACCAAAAAAACCAATACCACCAAAAACAGAAAGCATAATAAGAAGAGAATGAATTTTTACACCTCTCTGAATTAAAATTGGACGAAGAAAATTGTCTATCAACCCAACAACAACGAGACCCCAAAGAAGGAGACCTATAGCCCAAACAAAACCAGACGAAAAATAAAGATAAATTGCCATCGGTATTATTATAATGAGATTACCAATACCTGGAATGAGAGATGCCAACATAACAGCAAAACCCCAAAGTACTGGCGAAGAAACTCCAAAAATAGAAAAACCAATACCAGCAAGAACACCTTGGATTATGATGATAAACAATGTTCCTTTAACAACTGAATTAACAGCAACCTTCATTTTTTCCATGATTTTTTTATCATGCTTGTCATCAAGAGGGCTCCATTTTATAACGGTTTTTTTTAATTCCTCCCCATCTTTTAAAAAGAAGAAAAGAGCAACCACCATTAAAAACAAATCTATCGTACCTCGCGCGATACCTGAAAAAAGTGAACTGAAATTACCCACAATCCACCCAGCGATTCCTCCAATATAAGTTTGAAGACTTAAATTTATTTGAGCAGAAGGAGCAATTAAATTAATGTAACTCTCTACCAACAATAATTTACCCTCCAAATACTGAGCAATGATACCACTTTCTGGTAATTTAACTGCGATATTGGTTGCTTCTTGGAAAAGCATTGCTCCAAGGATAAAAAGTGGGGTTAAAACAACTATGAAAACAAAAAGAACAGTTAAGACAGAACTGCTCGCATTTTTTATTTTTAGCTTTTCTGACAAAAAAATTTTAGCTGGCATAAAAATAATAGCAAGAATCAAAGCTACAAAAATTATCACTAAATATGGTTTAAATATAAAAAACAAAAGTAATCCGCTACAAGCAACGAGTGTAAGAAAAAATACAGTTTCTAAAGTGTTTTTATTCATCGGATTTATTATAACATCCTTTAAATCACGAAACAAAAAAAACAAGGTTCTAAAAAATCTTGTTTTGTTGAAAAGATAAAGTATAATACATTATCTACTAAAAAACTTATGAGAAAAATAATTTTTGATATTGAAACAAAAAATACTTTCAACGAAGTTGCCGGCAATGACGCTACAGCGTTAGATCTTTCCATCGTCTGTATTTATGATTCCTTAAAAAATGAATATTCAAGTTTTTTGGAAGAAGAACTCTATAAACTCTGGCCAATTATTGAAAAAGCAGATTTATTGATAGGCTATAATTCCGACCATTTTGATATTCCCCTTCTCAACAAATATTACCAAGGAGACCTTACTCAAATAAAAAGTTTAGACATTCTAAAAGAAATTAAAGAAGCTACGGGAAAGCGGGTTCGTTTAGATCAGATTGCCGAAGCAACTCTCGGAAAAAATAAAAGTTCACACGGATTGCAAGCTGTTGCTTGGTGGAAAGAAGGAGAAATAGAAAAAATACGTAAATATTGTCTTGATGATGTTCTTATTACCAAAGAAATATACGAGTTTGCTCTCACTAACGGTTTTCTTAAATATTCTCTCGCAGGAGAAGAACAAATCATTAAACTAGATACATCTTCATGGGAAGAAACAGGAGAAAAACCTTCCATGACTCAATCTTTGTTCTAAAGATTAGCAACAAAAAAACTAAGATACTATTTTCCATTCCCCACTCTCAATAAGAGGAAGGGCCTTTTTATATTTTATAGATTTAGTTTCTTTTCCATTGGTAATTTCCACAGTTTCATTTCTTCCTGTTTTTTTCTGTGTAGCAACAGAACTTTTTACTGCTCCAGCCTTTACTGTTCTAGAAATAGCACCACTTATAATGGCCGCATTCTTTTGAGCTTCCCTTGCTCTTTTTTCGTCTTCGGTAAGTCCACTTATTCCAATATGAGGAACACGCTCAATAATATTATTATTTATAGAATCTTTGAGTTCATTAAAAAGACGAAGCCCTTCCTTTTTATATTCCACCAAAGGATCTCTCTGTCCATAAGCACGTAAATTTACAGAGGAACGCATGTAATCCATCACCTCTAGATGTTCCATCCAAAGCATATCAATGGTTTGCAAAATAACCCTTCTCATAATATTTAAGAATTCTTCTCCCAATTCCTCCCTCTTCTTCTCAATTGCTTCTTCGGCATTCTTACTTGTTTTACGTAAGTCATCAATGAAATCCTCAACCTCTTTATCTTCACCAAGTAAGACAACGCGTCGTTTTCCATAAATATATTTACGTTGATGGTTCATGACATCATCGTAAATAAGAACATGTTTTCGAGAATCAAAATGATATCCTTCAATCTTTGTTTGAGCTTGTTCAAGACTACGAGTAATCAAACGATTCTCGATAGGCTGATCTTCGGGAATACCAAAACGACCCATCATCTTTTTTATACCGTCTGAGGCAAAGACTCTCATCAAATCATCCTCTAAGGAAACAAAAAATTGAGTCTCCCCTGGATCACCCTGACGACCTGAACGTCCACGAAGCTGGTTATCAATTCGTCGTGCTTCATGTCTTTCTGTCCCTAAGACAAATAAACCGCCAAGTTCTTTAACTTCCTCATAGTCTTTTTCTACTTTAGGGACACCACCAAGCATAATATCAACACCACGACCAGCCATGTTTGTAGCAATAATAACGTTTCCTTTTTTTCCAGCTTGAGCAATTATTCCTCCTTCATTCTCGTGATTTTTTGCATTTAAAACTTCATGAGAAACCCCTTCTTTCCTTAAGTAGGCAGAAAGTAGTTCATTTTTTTCAATAGAAACAGTACCGATAAGAACAGGCTGTCCTTTTTCATTTAATTCTTTAACTTTCTGAGCAATCGCTTTAAACTTCCCTTGCTCTGTTTGAAAAATAAGATCATTTCTATCAATACGTTTAGCAATCTTGTTGGTAGGAATACTAATTACATTTAGACCGTAAACTTCATAAAACTCTTCAGAGGATGTTCGGGCCGTACCGGTCATACCAGAAAGTTTTTTATACATTCTGAAATAATTTTGATATGTAATAGAAGCAAAAGTTCGCGACTCTTGCTGAATTTTTACACCTTCTTTTGCTTCCACAGCTTGATGCAAACCTTCACTCCATCTTCTTCCTGGCTGAAGACGTCCTGTAAATTCATCGACGATAATAACTTCATCATCTTTAACAACGTATTGTTTATCTTTTTCAAACAATGCTTTAGCTCGTATGGCAGTTTCTAAATGATGAACATATTTAATTCCTTTTTCGGTATAAATATTTTCGACATCAAGAATTTTTTCAGCTTTCGCAATACCCTCTTCTGTTAACTGAATTGCTTTAAGTTTTTCATCAACAGTATAATCCTCATCTTTTTTCATTGAACGAGAAATATCGGCAAATTCTTCATAAAGATTTTCAGCTTCGCTAGTTGGCGCAGAAATAATAAGAGGGGTTCTAGCCTCATCAATTAAAATTGAATCAATTTCATCAATAATCGCATAATGATAATCACGTTGAACAATGTCTTTTTCATCATAAGCAATATTGTCACGCAGGTAATCAAAACCAAACTCAACATTTGTTCCATAAGTAATGTCCGCGTAATAAGCTTCTCTTCTACTACATGGACGCAAAAATTCATACACTACTTTAAATGAACCTTCTTGGTCGCGCATCTCATCAACTTCTTTGTGTCCAGAATCATATAAATAAGAAGTGGAGTGATTAATTACAGCGATTGATAAACCTAAAGCAGAATAAATTTGCCCCATCCATACAGCATCACGTCGTGAAAGATAATCATTAACAGTTACAACATGGACTCCTTTTCCTTCCAAGGCGTTGAGATAAACTGGCAATGTCGCAACCAAAGTTTTACCTTCTCCTGTTTTCATTTCAGCAATGTTTCCTCTGTGAAGGACAATACCTCCCATAAGCTGAACATCATAATGACGTTGCCCTAAAACTCTTTTTGAAGTCTCACGAACTACAGCGAAAGCCTCTGGTAAGATATCATCAAGAGTCTCTCCTTTTGAAAGACGCTCTTTAAATTCATTTGTTTTGAATTTTAATTCTTCTTCAGAAAATTTCGCTACTTTTTCTTCGAAAGCGTTTATTTTATCGACAAGGGGTTTAAAAGAGCGAACTGCCCGTTCGCTTTCATCTCCACCAAATGAAATTATTTTTTTGAAAAAAGACATATTTTTACAATATTTTAGAAAATTATAGCCAAATTTAACATGATTACACCAATACCGTAAAGGATTTTTACGGTCGTTTTAGTCTAGCATAAAAACAAAAAATCCTCCACAACATGAAGGACTTTTTGCTTTTAACTAAAATTTAAAAAAAGAACTACTTCTTTTTACCAGCTGATTTTTTAACTACCTTCTTTACTGCTTTTTTTGGAGCAGCTTTTTTTACAGCTTTTTTAACTACCTTCTTTGCTGCAACTTTCTTCACAGCTTTTTTAGCTACCTTCTTTGCTGCAACTTTCTTCACAGCTTTTTTTACAACTTTCTTTGCTGCAACTTTTTTTGGAGCAGCCTTCTTTTTTGTTGTTACCATAATAATAAAATTTATTTTGTAATAAAAAAATAATAATCGACCTTTTAATTTTCTAAATTTTTCATGCAGTATTTTCTATCAATGAATAAAAAAACAAACCGTGCTGAATAATTTCTATACTCTTATTATCCTATAAAAAAAATAAACAACAATATTTTTTTAGAAAAAAAATGTGGATAACTGAAAAAAATTTCTAAAATTTTTTTAATTTAATTTTTCAAAAATAAATATAAAAATATTTATTTTTATATTTGAAGAATTCAGCTACAAAAAACTCTCTTGTGAAATAAAATTTATTAAATTTAAAATTTTATTTTAAATATTGTGCTTCACATTCAAGAACAATTCCTGTTTTTGATTTTATATCTTCTATAATACGATTAGACAAAGAAATAATTTCCCTTGCGGATCCACCGCCATAATTAACGATAAAAAGAGGTTGGTTTATCCAAGAGCCAACATTCCCTTCTCTAAAACCTTTCCAGTTACCAACATGGTCTAGCAACCAAGCCGCTGGAATTTTAACCTCATCAGTATCTGTTGGAAAATATTTTAGGTCAGGATAAACTTTAAGAAGTTTTTCTAATTTTTCTTTTGATACAGTTGGATTTTTAAAAAAAGATCCTGCTGTTCCTAATCCTCCCGAAAATTTTTTTCTCCGGATATCAACAATTATTTCTCTAAGAATAGAAAGAGTAAGTTTTTTGATATTGTGTTCAGAAATATATTCAGCAACATCACGATACTCGGTATTTAAAATTCCTTTCGTGTTTAATAAAAAAGCAACTCTCACAACAACATATTTTTTTCCTTCCGGTTTTTTAAAAAAACTTTCTCTGTATCCAAATTTACATTCTTCGTTTGAAAAAATTTTTATTTTAAAATTTTCCGCATCAATCGTTTCCACCCATTCAATAAAATCTTTTGCTTCAACTCCATACGAACCAGTATTTTGTACAGGGGTAGCGCCGACTGTTCCAGGAACAAAAGATAGATTTTCAAGTCCATATAATCCCCTTTTTACTGTTTCACCCACCAAAGAATCAAGTCTTTCACCAGCGCCAGTAATCACCCGAATTTGTTCCCCACACTTTTCGTATTTTATGCCAACAATTTCCATTTTTATAACTACACCAGGATATCCTTCATCAGGGACAATCACATTTGAGCCTTTACCCAAAATAAAAAAAGGAAGAGCGTTGTCTTTCGCAAAAGACAACGCCTCACACAATTCCTCTGTAGTTGAAACTTTAAAAAAATATCGAGCAGACCCACCAACCCGCATAGTCGTAAAAAAAGCTAAGGGTACATTTTCTCTTGGTTTCATATTACATTAAATATATTCAATGATGACCGACGGGGCGGGCTCCAAACAAATGTCTTATGTGAGTGCTACCGTCGGTCATCATTAAACGTATTCCACTTAATATAATAACCCAATTTGTCATAAACGCAAAACCCCCTTAAAGGGGGCCTTACGTAGACATTCATTTGTTTTGAGCTTGCGCCCTCACAAAGAACATAATAACAAATTTAAGAAAAAAGTCAAAAATTAAATATTACCACTATTAATTTCATTAATATAATAGTCGGCAGTTTCTTTCAAATCTGGAAAAAGAGTATCTATACTCTCCAAAACTTCAAGGGCTTTATCCCTTTTATCTAGCTGCACATATGTACCGACCAGTTGAAAATAATATTGTTTTTGACTAGGGTCTTTTTTAATTATTCCTTTTAATACTTCTTCAACAGCGTCAAACCTTTTTTGCCCGGCAAAAAAGTTTAGATACGAAGCGTCGGGAACAAAATATGTACCGTAAACAGGAAAAAGAATTTCCTTGGCAAGTTCCTCATCTCCAGCAGACAGCGCTGCTAAACCATAACGTTTAACAGCTTCTTCATAATCTGGAGCTAAATCATAAGCTTCCTTATAAACTGCCAAAGATTTATCATACTCACCTTTTGAATGATAGATGGATCCTAAACTAAAAAGAACAACTTGTTTGCTTGGTGATATTTCTCTCGCTTTTTCAGCAATCTTAATAGCTTCATCATAATTCCCAAAACTACTAAAAAGATAAGATGACAACAAAGGATACCTAGCGTCTCCTGGATTATTCTCTATTTGTTTCTTCGACTCCTCAATCGCAAGATCACGGTAACTATTTTTTATTTCTTGGTCTGTTTGTTGTCCCTCAATGCTAATAGCTTGAGTCAATAATCTCTCCACCGTTTCAGTATTTCCAAAGGAATCGTAACTAAGAGCTTCTTTGAATAAATCAAAATTTTTATAAGGACTTTCTGGATATTGTTGCAAAGCCTGAATGAGAATTTTATTTTGTATATAAGGAGCATAATTTACCGAGTAGACAAGAGCCAAGGTAATAATAAATATTGACAGAGGCACAGCCACATCTTTCTTGATTTTGTCAATTTTATTTCCAACCGCTTGGGAAAAAAGTTTTATTTTTTGTAATCTATCAAAAGAAGAATTGATACTACGAAAATTTATATAAGCAATTACCGTAAAAAATAAAATATAACTTATTAAATTGTCAAAAACAAAAATATTGTGAACAAAGTAAGCAGCCAATAGACCTGTCAAAATACTTTTTCCAACAATAGAAAAGTCATTTTCTTTTTTCTTCCAAAGTTGATAAAGGGTAGCAACAAAAATAAGCAGATAAGAAGCGAGCCCAAAAATTCCAGCAGCAACGAGCCAATCAAAAAAAACATTATGGGCTCGATCAAACCACGTCTCTTCACTATAAAGGTTTGGGGAATAATATTTATTAAACACATAGGTAAAATTTTCTTGTCCATAACCTAAAATAGGTCTCTCTTTAAATCCCTGATAAGCTACGTTCCAAATTTTAAAACGTGCACCAACAGTCCCTGTATTTATTTCCATCGTTGCGAAACGATTCAAAACAGGAGAGTTTTTGATGAAAGGTGTTTCTTTAAAAGATATAAATAACCCAATAAAAATTATAATAAAACCAAGTGAACCGATTGCCATTTTACGCAAAAATTTTCTCTCTTTTTCAAAGACAGCGATTAAAATCGCTGTGAGCATTAATCCTCCAATAAGACCGATGGTTGTTCCTCGAGTAGCCGTATAATATAAATTAATTGTCTGAGGGACAAGAGCAAAAATATAAAAATACTGACGAAAACCAAATTTTTTTATATCCTCTCGAAACAAAAGATACAGTGTAATAAAGATATGAAACAACATGTAAACCGCCAAATAAATTGGATTACCCAAAGTCGTTGCCAAACGATCACCTTGAAAACCACTCTCAATTAATTGTCCTAAACCAACAAAGCCCATGACACAACTGATAAAAATCATAGTATTGAACAACCAATCCCAGCTTTTTTGGACTTTCAAAAAAGAAATTAACACTACAAAATATGCCAGAAGATGCAGAGTCGTAATATAACCCTCCATTCTTTCATAGTTTGACCAAAGGCTTTTTTCAAAATTCACCCCAAAAAAATCAGCGATACCTACCACAGAGACAAAAAGCAAAACACTTACAAGAATGGGACTTATCTTCGGACAATACTCTTTATTTAAATAAGCAAGCATTACCCAGCCACCAAACAAAAGTTCAACAATAACACGGAAAACAAAATTCTTCCCTGTAATATAAGGAAAGTATGTACCGTCAAACATAATAAAAACAATAAGAGGGACAGCAAAAATGCCAATAAATAAACTCAACTTAAGAAGCTTTTCAAGATTTTTTAAATTCATGAATATAACTATACCACAGTGTTTTTTTGAGTACCATAGTTATAAAGCGAGAAGTTAAAAAACCTTTCACCTTGAAAACTTTGTTTTTTTAGAGAAAAGAAATCTTAAAGAAGTTCTTTGATTCCCTCTTCAAGAGAAACTGTTGGTTGCCAATCGAGTAATTCTTTTGCTTTTGTAATATCCGCTAGTGTGTTCTTTGGTTCAATACGAGCTGGTAAATATTCTATTTCTCCACCAATAAGTTCGGCAAGTTTTTTAATTGAACAATTCTTACCTCCCCCGATATTTATAACTTCACCTCCAACTTCCTTTTCTGATTCCATCGCAAGAATATTTGCTCGCACAATATCTCTAACATTCACAAAATCACGAGTTTGTTCACCATCCCCAAAGATAGTAAGATTTTCCCCTTCCTCTTTAAGTTTCAAAAATCTACCAATAACCAGAGAATACGGACCTTCTGGGTCTTGATTTTTACCATAGGCATTAAAATAACGTAAAGAAACTGCCGACAATCCATAAATATCATTAAATATTTTACAATATTTTTCACCAATATATTTTTGAAGTCCGTATGGAGACAAAGGATTGGCTTCCATGTTTTCTTTAAGAGGTAACACTTCTTGGTCACCATAAGCTGCACTTGATGCTGAATAAACTAATCTTCGAACCTCTCCTTTGTTCGCCGCAACTAAAACATTGAGGGTACCACCAACATTGACCTCATTGGTTTCAATAGGATGTTCAATAGAATACTGGACTCTAGGAAGAGCGGCTAAATGAAAAACAGTATCCGCTCCCTTGATGATATCCTCTATATCAGAATAATTTCTGATATCGACTTCATAAAAAGAAGCTTTTGGATGAACATTTTCTTTTTTACCACCACAAAGGTTATCAATAACATGGACATCATCTCCCCTCTCAACTAAAGCTTCCACTAAATTTGACCCTATAAAACCAGCCCCTCCCACAACTACTATTTTTTTCATATTTTTTATTCTTTTAATTTCTAAATATAATTTGGTTTTAAAAATATAATACTATTTAATTCTTTATTAATGATTTTACCATATAAGTTCTGTCTAATTCATATCCCAAGGAACGATAATATTCACGTACGCCAACGCCAGAGATAACCGCTATTTTTTCGTAACCAGCCGCACGAGCAATATTTTCCGCTTCTTCCATAAGGCGACGTCCAAAACCACGATGCTGACTCTGTCCTCCCTCTTCACTAATGCAAACCAATTGCCCATAAGTATGAAGTTCTCTGATGATTGCCGCACCCTTTAAAACCCCGAGACTGTCCGAAAAGTTACTGACAATATTTTTATCAGGAAGACGAAGTCTACAAAAAGCCGCGCACTTATTTTCTTTTTTGTTTTTGTGTTCAAAACTTAAAAATATTTCCTTGCCGGTTCGCGTTTCATATTCAAGACGTGATAATAAATAATTATCTAGTAAAACTTCTTCGTTACGAATTTCTCGACAACGAATACAGCGACATTCCCAGTTATTTTTTTTCTGGTCTTGTTGAATAATTTGTCGTAAGTTAGACATTTTACTTCCCGCCATGATGTAAGTTGCCGGTATGTCTCTGATAACTCTAATCAGCCGAACGTACAAGGGAATATCTTTTTTAATACTAATCAAAATATCCGTTAACTCTTGATCAGAATATGGTCTAAATTCACCCTGCTTCCACAATTCATAAAGTTCCGTTTTTTGGAGAACCACGCAAGGATATATCTTGATCATATCGGGATGAAAATCTTTTCCAGAAAAAAGATCTTTGAACATTTGAACATCCATCTGAAGATTACTTTGGGGCAAGTTCGGCATCATATGATACACAATTTTGAAACCAGTGTTACGTAAAAGTTCTGTTGCTTCCGACACTCGCGCTGTTTTTATTCCCCGCTTGTTAAACTCTAGAACTTCATCGTTCAAATGCTGAACACCAATTTCCACTTTGGTAACTCCATAACGACGTAGCCGATTTAATTCTTCCTCGTTGATATGATCCGGGCGCGTTTCCACAGAAAGTCCGATGACTCTAACATTTGCCGTTTCATTTATTTTTTGTAGCTCTTCTAATGTCTGGAAATCTTTTTCAATTATTTTATCTTTTTCGGCGAGAAAATTATTGCTGGCTCGAAAAATTTCTTTAATGAAATCTTCTTGATATTCTTGTTCATAAAAACTCCACGTTCCCCCAATTACAATAACCTCTAATTTATCTACGGGGTGCCCATTGGAAACCAAAGCTCGCAGGCGATTCACCACCTGTAAATAAGGATCAAAGTTGTTGGCCAGAGCCCGCGCCGCCGCCGGCTCTTTAGAAAGATAACTTTTCGGCATTTCTTTTTCAGTCGGACAATAAATACATCTTCCCGGACAAGCGTAAGGTTTAGTCAAAAGAGAAACCACCGCCACCCCGGAGTTGCTTCTCACTTTAATTTTGCGAAGCAGTTGTTCAACCTGTCGCGAAGAAGTCTGTTCTCCCAAATCAACCAAAACCTTATAAAACACCAACATCTCAGAGTTAGTTGGCATTTTTTTCTTTTTCGTCCCTAAAAAAGGCTCAATTTTTCTCCAAACGACAGTGTTGTCATCTTTATCATTACTCTGATAAATACTTTCTCTCACAGCACAAAATCGGGCATATAAAAGGTCGTCACGTAATATCTGACGTTTTAAAGCCTCTAAATCTCTTTCTGTTTTTAATCCATCAAATAGCATGGCTTTCAGCATATCAAAATTACGTGATAATATAAACAGATGAAAAAAGACGCTGCCCAAAAAATGTTAAAACTTTCGGAAGAAGAATATGACAGCTATGCGGAGGAATTTTCTAACTCCCGCCCTTTTTTTTGGCGAGAACTAGAAGACTTAAACCAATTCGCCAAAGATGGCGACAATATCCTCGATATTGGATGTGGAAATGGGCGACTTTTAAGTCTTTTGGAAAACAAAAAAATTCATTACACTGGAATAGATTCCTCAAAAAAACTTATCGACATTGCTAAAAAGAACCACAGTGAAGAACAAAAATTTATCCACGCCAACGCTTTGAGCTTACCTTTCCAAGACAAAACTTTTGATACTGTTTTTTCCATAGCGGTATTACACCATGTTCCCTCTCAAAAATTACGAGAACTTTTTGTTGCCGAAGCAAGTCGAGTACTAAAACCAAAAGGAATTTTAGTTCTCACTGTTTGGAATATTTATCAATGGAAATTTATTAAAGCGCATTTTTTAAACACCATTAAAAAAATCCTCGGGCAATCAGATTTAGATTTGGGAGATATTATTCTTTCTTTTGGGCAAAAGAAACGCCAAAGATATATCCACGGTTTTACCAAAAAAAGTTTACTTCAACTTTTAGAAAAAAATGGTTTTACTATCTCCTCAATCAAAGAAGTAAAACGTCAAAGTGGCTACTCCAATTTTGTTGTCATAGCCAATAAAAAATAACAAGGAGCAACCTCAACCTTGATTCCATCTCCACAAAAGACAAAAAATTATTAGATATTATATTCAGAAAGAAGCTCGGAGCTTGATCGGACTTTGCCTCCCCCGACGTTAAAAACCATCTCCACACCAACCTTTTTACATATTTCCGACTCGGGTATCTCGTTTTCATTTCTGCGGTCTCCCCCATTAGCAAAGATGTTTGGTTTAAATTTCTCTATCGCTTCGGAGACATCATCCCTGTCACTCTCAAGAATATACACTTCGTCAACACATTTAAATTCTTTAATGATTTCCGCACGCTCCTCTTGTTTCATAAATACCCGCCCTTTTTTTCTTTTCAACCACTCATCAGAATTAAGAACGACAAGCAGTCTATCTCCCATTTTCTTTGCTTCTTTAAACATTCTCAGATGTCCCACATGAATCGGGTCAAAACCACCACTTACCATAACCGTCTTTTGGTCAACAGAGCTTCGCCCGTAATCATCGCTATAACGAATGATATCATCTTCACTTGCTTTTTCCCCAGAGACAAATTCAAAATAATTTCCCTTGAGAAGCCGATGTTTTTCCAATGGCTCAACTTTGTATAATCCCAAATGCCACTCGGTTCGATAGCGGTGAGCTTGAAGACTTGTTCT
>Ga0265294_10006973_pt1 | contig 13487 bp, 10 predicted proteins | sample MunlanPumphouse3_FD_192504 | JGI IMG/M metagenome (GOLD analysis project Ga0265294, IMG submission 192504) | Groundwater microbial communities from a municipal landfill in Southern Ontario, Canada - Pumphouse #3 | ecosystem: Environmental > Aquatic > Deep subsurface > Groundwater | place... | reverse complement strand
CATGCAGCCCCCCGGTATCATGCGCAATGGGCAGCGAACCATAATACTGACAGATCATCTGCGGCAGCCCACATGGCTCAAAAAGCGAAGGAATAAGCACAAAATCAGATGCCGCATAACCGAGATGCGACAGTTCATCATCAAAATCGCAAACCGCGACGCGCTGGTTGAAACCATGATGCTCGACAATTTGGTGGAATATCCCCTGATAACCGCCATTGGCAACAAACGCTATCTGTAAATTATCCGGCCAATATTCAGAAACCATCCGATAAAGTATTTCCGCCAGCAGTTGACAGCCTTTCTGAATCGGGTCTAACCGTGAGGGCCAGAAAAAAATCGGGGCATTCTGATCTTCAATCAAACCGGTGGCATGCTGAAAAGCCAGTTTATTGCGATTTTTACCGTTAATCAAAGTTTCGGAAGTAAAATTGGCCTCCAGACACTTATCGGTGGCAGGATTGAATGAAGCGTCCGGAGCATTAAGAATTCCGTAGGCACACCCGGCATGATATTTTCCTCGTATTTCATTGCGGCACGGTTCCGGGATAAAACCATGCATGCCGTTGACAATTTCATTGAGAAACGTCGGACTTACCGTATTGATGAAGTGGGACGCGAAAATACCGCTGGTCAGAAGATCAACTCCGTTGGATGACCTGCTTTCTTCATAACACTGCGGCTGTTGCTGATAATAAAGATTTTCCCAGAACTCGGCCGCATCAATACCGCGGTCTTCAATCGCTTCAAGTGATATATGATGCGTGTGAATATTGTGAACCGTAAACAAGCAGGGAATCCCCAGTCGTCGCGCAAACGCAGGAATTAAGCCGGTCATCCAGTCGTTGCAATGAATCAGATCCGGATTGACCAACGGAATAATATTGTTGATTACCTCTCGCTGAAATGCCAATGCGTGGCGCATACTTTCAACATGATAGTTGCTGTAAACCTGATCACGATAATAAAATGCCCGGTCTTCTGCCAAATGCACCTGCGTTCCAGGGAGAAGTGCGGTATAAACGCGCAGTTCGGAGCTGATCAGTTTGCCGACATCAATATTGAACATTTTTCGATAATGCGGCAACGCGACATGAACATCTGCCCCTTGTTTGAATAGCGCGGCTACCAGCGATGCCGAAACATCTGCCAGTCCGCCGGCTTTGGCTCTGAGCATATTGGACATATTGCCCATGCCGTTAGGCAGATAAGTAATTTCAGGAGTTACTACCAGAATTCGCGGATTTTTTTTAATTTTCATGATTTTCCCCGCAGTATGAATAACTTTAAAAACGTTGCAGGATTCAACAGCATAAATACTCCTATTGTCCTGACCATTTCATGAATCCGGGAATACTGTGCGTCCAGCGATCACCAAAAGGAGTTATCCGTCCGGTCATTCCGAATCGCCCGGCAATATCGCACACCATTTTGTGCGTATAAAGATAATTTCCATCACCCAATTCCTTGTAGGTCTTCATTAAAACAAAATTGCTGCTGGTAATAGTGTTATGTACATTGACCGGACCATAATAAATTTCCACATCAACTTCTTCGGGCTTCAGGTCAGCCAGGTATACCTTGATTGAAACTTGAAAGGAATCCCCGGTATGAATGTCATTTAAATCACATTCAGCATGAGGCTGTTCAGCGTAAATCCGCGGAAAACTTTCAACCAAACGCCGTTTTTCATTAACCAGTGCGACGGCATCAGAAGCGTTATCAGTCATAAGTTTCGCATAATCATTACAAGCCAATTTATAAAATCTGCTTTCATAATCCTGAACCATTCTAGTGCTCGAAAACAGACCGAGTCCCATTTTGATGGATTTCTTCATCATTTTGATCCAACGCTTCGGAATATCTCCTTCAGAACGCTCATAAAAACAAGGGACAACCTCATTTTCGAGCAGATTGAATAAAGCCATTGATTCATTGGCATCGGCTTCTTCCGGATTCAGACTTTCTTCATCGCTGGGTATCGCCCATCCAGAGTTGTTGTCAAACTCATATCCCTCAACCCACCAGCCGTCGAGAATACTGCAATGCAAAACTCCGTTGATCGCGGCTTTCATACCGGAAGTGCCGCTGGCTTCCTGTGGTCTGCGTGGAGTATTCAACCAGACATCAACCCCCTGAACCATGTAACGCGCCACGCTAATGTCATAATCCTCAAGAAAAACCACCCGATTACGTACGCCGGGACGCTGTGCAAACTGCAGGACTTGTCTGATCATTTCTTTACCCGGGTCGTCGGCAGGATGTGCTTTGCCCGCGAAAATAAACTGTACCGGACGATCCGGATTATTGACCAACGCCTCCAGTCGCGCCGGATCGCGGAACAGCAGATTGGCACGTTTGTAAGTGGCAAAACGCCGGGCAAAACCGATGGTCAAAATATCCGGGTCAAGCGCATTTTTCACCGACAAATTGGTACGGTCGAACAAATGACGCGACTTGAACTGATTTTGCAGATTGCGCCGCGCATGCCGCACCATTGAATGACGACACAATTCATGACTCATCCACAGTTCTTCATCAGGGATCATATCGATACCGGCTTCAAGCTTTTCAATCGGCGGGTTGGCATCCCAGCCGGATCCGAGATAGTGGTTATACAAAATCGAGTTATGAATAGCAACCCAAGTACGGATATGAACACCATTGGTAATATGCCCGATGGGGATTTCATCCTGAGGGCGCTGAGGCCAGAGTCGGCTCCACATTGAACGCGCCACTTCACCATGAAGACGGCTCACCCCATTACTGTAATTTGCCATTCTCAACCCGAGAATTGTCATCGAAAATTCGCGCGAATTCTGTGCTCCGGCACCAACTGCCCAGTTAATAATACGGTCAGGAGTCATTCCGATATCAGCACAAAGTATTTCCAAATACGGACGCACCAGCTCGGTATCGAATGTTTCATTGCCGGCAGGAACCGGAGTGTGGGTGGTAAAAACATTGGTACGCCAGACCACTTCCAGCGCGGTATCGGCATCCAATCCTTTTTCTTTGACCAAATAAGCAATCCGCGCCAGAGAAAGAAATGCGGCATGTCCTTCATTCATGTGACATACCGAAGGTTCCATTCCCATTTTGGTCAGGACATTAAATCCGCCTACCCCCAGCAACAATTCCTGATGGAGCCGCTGTCTGCGGTCGGCACAATAAAGACGTCCACAGATATCACGCACATCCTGGCGGTTCTGCGGTAATTCAGTATCCAGCAAAATCAGAGTAACACAACCGATCTCCATCTTCCAGATTGCGGCAACCGCTTCCGTGTCAAGCAAAGGAATCTTGATAAACATCTCTTCGCCGTTATGATCACATACTCTGGACAGCGGCATATGATTGATTTCATTTTCCGGATAACGCTCAACCTGCATGCCATTGCGGTCAAGAGTCTGCATAAAATAGCCTTCACGATACAGCAGCCCCACTGCCACTAGCGGAATTTTCAAGCCGGCAGCGGCCTTAAGATGATCGCCTGCCAACAAACCAAGTCCGCCGGAATATAGGCGAACACTTTCATGTAAACCATATTCCAAAGAAAAATATGCGATATGTCGATCGGACATTTCGTGTTTGTCCGTTATGCTTTTCACCTGGTGATGAAATTCATCTTCGACAATCTTCAGATGACGCATGTAAGATTCGTCTTTTGACAATTCTTCAAGTCTGCTCTGCGGAACCACTGTCAAAAACTGTCGCGTATTGCCGCGCACCTGGCGCCATAATCCAATATCAATTTTTCGAAAAAGATCAATGGCATCCCAGTTCCAACACCACCACAGGTTATATGAAAGCTCTTCAAGAAATTTCAATTCTTTTGGAATACGCGGAGCAACATTGTAGAGTTGAACATTAAGCATAGTAAACCCTAAGTTTATATTTTGAATATCGTGATAAAATAAAGGCACTTATTAAAAACACCGAAACAATAACGGAGCTTCTATAAGTGCCACTTCAGTAAGAATTTTCAAAAAATTTATTCAATATCAAGAACGCTGTTGAGGGTTCCCATATCATTAGGTGTAAATTTGGGATTGTTCGGATCAATGCACCATGTTTCGTTAATGCAGAATTTATATTGATAAGAGCCCGGAGCCAATAAAACGGTACACTGAAAAGTTCCTTCGCCGTTTTTATCTTTCATTATTTTATCGTTTGGCTTCCAGTCATTAAAAGAACCGGCCACAGAAACAGTACTTCCGGTCTCTGCTTGAATAAAAAAGACATGTCTTTTTTTCTTGACTGCTGCTCCCTCTTTAGTAGAAGATCTGGTGCTTTTGACAACTTTTGTGCTTTTTTCTTTTTTATTCATAATACACCCTCCATTTTGCAGAAGACTGAACGCCTTACTGTCACAATAATAATCTTCATCCCGGCGAAAACTTTTTTAATATAACATGCTGATTTACATTTTCAATTAAGCTGTATCCCTGGACGAAAATTAAACTTTTGCTTGCAAAGATTTCGAGAAAGGCCTCGCATTTTAAAGCCTGCGCGCGAATCTGGTCACGGCCCGCTAAACAGTGCCGCGCCGCAATTTCTGTTCATCAGCTTGATTACGGGTAAATCTTAAAAAGCAGGAAAAAGAAAAACTTATTGTATATCATTGACCATTAAACACTTCTTGTCTTTCGGCAGTTAATCAACTTCAGCCAGGCGACCTCGCAATGAAATTATTATGGGTAGCCACCCAGTGGGTTCAACAATTTTTATTTTGATTACAGCAGATATCATGTTGCCCTGCGAACCGGCAGACGCATCAGGAGTGACCGTCAAAGACAAAACAAATCCTTTTTCAGTCTCCGCTTTGCGATTCAATTCGGCTTGCATTTGGAAGGTTGCGTTTACTGAGTGAATTTCCGCTTGTACGTTATTTTGCGTCGTTTCAAGATCAAAAGAATACCGGTAGGTTTTACCAATGGTCAGAGTCCCAAAATAAAGATTGTCAGCGGGTAAAACCTTGATTAGGGGAACTGCATTCCCGACGAGGGTCAATGGTAAGAATCGTTGCTGAGGATCATCGCTTTCGACATATATCACCTTAGAATATGGACCGCTAAGAGAATTGGCTTTGATAGTTGCCTTAAGTAGAGAGACCGCACCTGGTTCCAATGATTCTTTTTGTAGTTTATTTTCTGTGCAACCACAGGTGTTCCGAATCTTGCCGATACGCAAAGGCTTGTCGCCCCGATTGGTCAGCTCAAAAGTTGTGTCTCTGTTCTCGTTTGCAGGATAACTACCGAAGTCAACCGTTGCTTTACCATTAACTGCGATAACCGGCGCGGCAACAATACCGAATATTGATAATCCGGCAAAATTTAAAAAAAAGATTACAAAAAATATTTTCATGCGTTACCATTTGACACTGGTTGAAATTTCATCTAAATTTAAAAAACCCAAACAAAGGATAATAATGTTAGCATTCAAATTAAAAATAGCCAGTTTTATATTGGTCGGATGTTTTATTTTTTCAGCTTCGGCAGAAAAAGTCAACGATAAAGTTCTGGTTGAATTCTTTTTTCAGACTGGTTGTGAAGAATGCAACAAAGTAAAATCTTTCGTTCTGCCGCAATTTGAAGAAAAATATTCTGGTCGCTATCTATTACGCAAATATGATTTATCACAAAAAGAAAACTTTCTTCATCTGATTATGACATTGGACCAATTGCATGAAGATAGCAACTACAGCGTTTATCTGATACTTAACCGAAAAACAGTCTTAGGAGGTTATCAGGCCATAGCGGAAAAGATCTTCGAAACAATGGATCAGCTTCAGCCCATGAACCTAGACGAGGCAACAAACAAAAAATTAACCGCAGATGAAATTGTCGCGACACAGGGGGCTAAGCGGATGACTGTTACGACAGTGATCATCGGCGGGCTACTGGATGGCATCAACCCGTGTGTATTTTCAACTTTGATTTTTTTTATGAGTCTTTTGACTGTTGCTAAAATCTCGGGTAGACGTCTGATTGCGGTAGGAATAGTCTACTGCTTGGCATGTTTTCTCACTTATCTGCTGCTAGGATTCGGGATACTAAAAATCATTCGAGAATTGAATGTCATTCCATATTTAAAATCATTTTTAAATTGGGGCATGATGAGTGTTCTTTTGCTTATTGCCGCTTTATCATTTCGTGATGCCTGGCGTTACACTACATCTGGCAGTAATCCTGACAAGGTCACTTTGCAACTCCCACCAATTATAAAAAAACGAATCCGCTTAATTATGCGTCATGGGTTAAAAAGTAGCTATTTACTTAGCGCAGTATTTGGCATTGGGGTGTTGGTGACACTTCTGGAGAGTGTTTGTACCGGACAAGTTTACGTACCGACACTGATGCTCCTGGCAAGCGAATCAAGCGGTGTTTTTTCCCGGTGGTTCGGATTGTTATTACTCTACAATGTGATGTTTATTTTGCCGTTGCTGGGCGTATTTGGGCTTACATATGGTGGCATGAGTACATTCCAGGCAATCAGGCTGACTAGAAACAACCTGAGACTCGGAAAGATATTGCTCGGCATATTTTTCATTGCCCTTGCAGTTTTGTTGTTCCTGACACGCTGAATAAGCGTATAACCATATTTTTAAAATATAAAACAATAATCAGGTTGCCAGCACTCACCAAACACAACAAAAAAAATGATCTTAACAACATTGTTATTCATAAAAATTTGCTTTTGAATGTTTTTAAGTTTATATTCGAGTAAGGTCAAAAAGAAGTTGATTGAAAATTACCCTCAAATAATGGGAACAGAAATAAAGGCAAAAGTTTCTGAAATAAGATATTGTTGAAATGAAAAAGTTTTTTGTAAGTTACATAGACTTTCATTAGGCAGATACAAGAAACAACCATATTAAGTTGCCAAAGAAGTATATAACATTAAATCAATGTATTTCCTCCGTTAAATCATGAAAACATAGCCATGGAGGTATTCATAATCAGAAAATGATTCAACATGTCGGTCTGAAAAGAAAAAATTTTCAGAGGAAACAACTTTTAAACAAAAATCTTTAAATTGGAGTTTCTATAAAAGTTAGGATAGTTGAGTTATTCAAATGGGTTCTGAGGTTTAATTACAAACAAGAGAGTAAGAGCACTGCAATATCAAACAATGTTAAAAACATAAGCAAAAGGAGGTAATTTCATTAAAAAATACCAAAAAGAGTTTGATTTCAATATGGTGTTTTTATTTGCTTGCAAAATCAAAACAATTAAACCAAGTATAATTAATTAATCAGGAAAAATTAAAATGAAAATTAGACAAAAAAAATCGTTGCACGTTTATTCATTTCTGTTGGCCGCATGCTTTGCTGCCTTGCTTTTCTCAGGCTGTCGTTCAACTAAAGAAGAACCAGTTAATGAGGGAAAGAGAACAGCTTCAGCTGTGGACGAATATGTTTCAATAAATAAAATAACCGATCAGGACACACTTATTTTAGGTCAGGAATATAAATATGAAATCAACCTGACAAATGATAATTATGATTGCGGACTGGTTGACTTTACCGTCATGGAGGAGTTCGGACCAAACTTTAAATTTATTAAAGCGATTCCTGAACCAGATAAACTAAATGCTCAAAGTGCAGTTTGGAACTTGGGTGATGTTAAATTTGGAGAAACCAAAACAATAACTATTGTCGGTACTGCAAAATCATCCGGAACAGTTACTAACTGTACAAAATTCTCTTATAACAAGAAAACATGCAACACTGTAGCGGTTGTAAGCCCCAAGCTGAAACTGGAAAAAACAGCGCCTAAAGAAGTTGTTCTTTGTGATGCTATACCAGTTACCCTGACCGTATGTAATACTGGAACAGGTACTGTAAATAATGTAGAAGTCACTGATACACTTCCTGAAGGCTTGGTTGAAGCTCTAACCGGAAAAACTACTGTCACATTTAATGTCGTTTCTTTAGCTGAAGGACAATGCCAGGAATTTACCTATAATGCCAAAGCATTACGCACAGGTACTTATCTCGCTGACGCAACCGCAAGCTCAAAAGAAAATCTTACTGACAAAGCATCAACAACTACTGTTGTAAAACAGGCAATCCTGAAAATTGCAAAAGATGGAACCGAAAAAATATTTATCGGCCGTCCGTATACATTTACTATCACCGTAACAAACGTTGGCGATACCGATGCGACTAATGTACGAGTAGTTGATAGTATCCCTCAGGGCGCCAAATGCGTTTCACTTACCGAAGGAGGAGTAATTCAGGGAGACACTATTGTCTGGAATGTTGAAAAATTACAGCCCAAAGCAATAATCAACCTCAAAGCTTCATTCATATCCAATAATGCGGGTATGGCGGTGAATCGCGTTGCTGCCTCAGCTGCTTGTTCTCCGCAGGTTGAAGCAAGCGCAAAAACAGATGTTATCGGAATCCCTGCAATTCTGTTGGAAGTTGTTGATATTGAAGACCCGCTCGCGGTAGGCGGAGTAGAAACTTATGTTATCACGGCAACTAACCAGGGTTCTGCCCCGGCAACAAACGTTAAAATAATTTGTTCGCTGGAAGACTCACAGGAATATGTTTCCGGAGATGGCGCTTCTGCTGTAACAGCCAAAAATGGTACCATCGAATGCGCGCCATATCCTTCACTGCAACCTGGTGCTAAGGCAACATGGAATGTAAGGGTAAAAGCACTTAAGGCTGGCGACGTACGTTTCAAAACGGTAATGACATCCGATCAGTTGTCCAGACCGGTTGAAGAAACAGAAGCAACAACTCAATACTAAGTTTTATTTAACATCGTTCAAGATTTTTTGAACGAAGAATAAAACCCGAATCTGGCTATCTTCCGATAGCCAGATTTTTTTTATTTTTCGAATCCCCATAATGATAATTTCAAATGTCGTTTAAACACGCCTTCAGGCGTAATTCACTGCGACCAAGAACATGGTTCCCCAGTGACCATGCATGGATACCTACCGAATTTTGTCCAATATCTCCATGAAATCGGGGTGGTACATTTTCAATCGACCGAACCCGGTGCATTTTGAGCGACCGATGACACTCCTCGGAAAAATATTCAGAGGCGCAAACCTGATATTCAAAGTTCCGAAGGAAGTTTGAATTATGATTATCAAGGCAGGATGTTTGACCGCAAAGCTTATGCCGGAACATGCTTTAAACTTCACGCGCGCATTATGCGCGCGCGAAGTTTAATATCATATTTAGGACGAAATATACTGATGAATTTTGTGTGTGCGAGGACACGTCAAACAGTTTGGTACAGGTTAATCCTGAAAAAGCATTTGCATTGTAGGAATTTATAAACCTGAAAAAACAGTCGAATCATTGGAATGTTTTTTCAGATTCATGGATGTAAATCCGCGCAGACGTATTTAACGCAGTTTGCCGGCATGAACTTTCGAAGTTAATCGTTTGAAACCGGCAAAAAGCCTCAGCGGTTTTTCTTTTCAAACTCGATCATAAAATCGACCAATTTTTCGACTCCAGCCAATGGTATCGCGTTATATATACTGGCTCTTATCCCGCCGACTGAACGATGTCCTTTAAGACCGGTCATACCGGCAGCCGCTGCTTCTTTGACAAACTTAGCTTCAAGTTCTTCTGTCGGCATACGGAAAACAACATTCATCTTGGAACGTGAATCCGGCTGAACCGGCGAAGTATAAAAAGAACTCTGATTGAGAATTTCGTAAATTGCTTCAGATTTGGTATTGTTTATATCTTCAATAACTTTCAGCCCGCCCTGATTTTTGAGCCAGTCAGTAACCAGCGCCAGCATGTACACGGCAAAAGTCGGAGGGGTATTGAACATATTTTCTTTTTCAATATAATTTTTGTATCGCAACATGCTCGGAACCCATTTCGGCAACGCTTCGTCTTTGACCAAATCCTTGCGAATAATAACCAGCGCCATACCGCTGGGACCGAGGTTTTTCTGCAACCCTGCATAAATCAGCCCGAAATCATTGACATTGATGACCCGCGACATAATATCGCTGGACATATCGGAGATCATCGGAATATCCGAAACCGTCGGCGGAAATTCATGGTATTGAGTTCCGTAAATCGTATTGTTACTGGTTATATGCAAGAATTTTGCACCAGGCGTCGGCCGCCAATGACGAATATTCGGAATACGATCATATTTGGTGTCTTTGCTGCTGGCAATGACGTTTACCGTACCATAACGTGAAGCCTCTTTAATCGCTGATGAAGACCAGGTACCGGTGTCGGCATAGTCAGCTGAACCACCATTAAGCAAATTCATCGGCACCATACCGAACTGCATCCAGGCACCACCTGGGACAAAGCATATCGCATAGTCGTCGCTGATACTCATCAGTTCGCGAATATTGGCTTCCGCACGCTTGATGACATTTGTAAACAATGCTCCACGGTGAGAAATCTCCATCACGCCGCTGCCGCAATTCTGAAAATCGCAAAACTCCGCCTGCGCTGTTGCCATCACTTCATCCGGAATCATCGCCGGACCGGCACTGAAATTGTAAACTCTCATTGTTCAGCCTCATTAACTGGTTAATTAATATTTAAAGTAGGTAATATACAATACATCTCCGCGCCATTATTTACAATCAATAATCGCTAAAGGATTCCGTAAAACCTATATTAGAAAATTGAAATAGTAAACGCACCTCCCCGCCCGACATCCAATTGCATTTAGTTTGACAAAGACCAAGGGGCGCAATAAGTCTACTCCAAATACAGGCAAAGCAATTTCACTAATCAAACCTCCAGCGGGAAGCCCGATTCTCGCCAAAATTTCAACTCGTTTTTTAGGATTATTCCCAGCAACAAACTTCATCAACAAGTTGAAGTTTTTATCGGAACGCCTCGGCTGGAAAGATTTTTTCCGTATTTGCCGGGTACTCGATAAATTCCGGAGGAAAAATAAAAATCAGCCTGGCGTCAGGAAATTGTCCTGCCCACTCTGCCGCGTTTCCGAAAAAATAAATCTCTTCCGCAGGATATTGATGATTTCCGGGTTGCAACGGTAGAATATATCCGTCTTTAAGAAATGGCAACACGGTTTTGAGCCGCCATTCTTCGTCATACAGCACCAGCGGCATGTCCTCGCCCGGCTTGATTACAAAACCTCCTTTTATCCGTGGCGTGTCGGAAGAATAGAACAGAAATGAGGCCAGAATCAGCATCAATGTTATTGCGCCGGCAATCGCCGGGCGTTGCCAGTTTGTTTTGCCCCATGCAAGATATATACCCACCCCGAGAAAAAGCAGCAAGGTCAGCCATGACAATATAAAATTCAGCAGGGATAATTTGCCGTATTCGTAAAAGTCAAAAAGGATTCCCCAATCAAATACACTGGAAGAAAACGCCGACAGCGTCATTCCGCCGAACGCGCACCAAGCCGAAGTTTTTTTCGTCCCTCGAATCAGCGCGTAAACGATCAGAAAATTCCATGCCAAAGCGATATGGATACCAAACTCCGCCAGTAAAGTCAAATGCGAATTGACCAGCGTCCGGCATTCGATTCCGTTTAGTAAAAATGCCGAAGCCAGCATACCGGAATTACCCGACCCGACGCCCAGCGGATTCGCCGCAAAAAGACGGATTCCCGCAATCCATATTTCCGGACGATTCGTCACCGCTTTATCGAAAGAAAAACGTGCCAGAACACCGCAAACTCCCGCAATCACAAGCAAGGCGCAGACCGAACCGCAAATCAGCTTACAGTTTTTTGTTTTGGTCAGAATGAAGTACGCCGCAAGTTCAAATCCCAACACCAGCATTCCCGTTCTGGAATAGGTCATGGTCAATGCCACGGTCAATGGCAGCGAAAAAGACCAACCCAGCCACGGCAGGCGCTTCCACCCCCACAGAAATGGCATTACGAGGCAAATCAGCGCCGCAGCATGATTAGGATTGTAAAAGCCGAATCCGCAACGCACCATGCCGTCATATGTAAATTCCATCATTTCAGCCACAGTTCCCGTATTTTTTCGTTATACAGCGGATTGCGGAATTCATCATCAATGCCTCGTTTTATCTGTCCGGTATCGTCTTCGCCGTATTCCTTGGCGGTTTCACCGGAAATAATCGCGTCGAACCAGACGCGGGCCAGCTCCAGCGCTTCAGGATTCAATTCATGACCGCCCGCATAAATTTTCCAAAGCAGTGCTCCACCTGCTTCACGATAGCGATAAGCAAATTGTCGGCTGATCTGAAAACGTTCGGCATCTTCGGTACCGCAGGAAATCAATGCCGGCGCGGATGCGGACTTCACCTGTTCCGGATATACTCCACACGCGTGAACACCCCACGCCGCAACCCGTTCCGGCATCCAGCCGTAAAACAGTGCGGCGCATTGCCCGCCGGCGGAATATCCGTAAAAATAACACTTCTGCGGTTTTAGCTTGTAACGTTGTTCAAGTTTTGCCATCGCTTTTTTCAACGTTGCGCCGGACCATTTTCCAGGTTCCCAATATTCACGGTTGACAAACGAAGGCGATAATAAAAAAAGGCGGTGTTTGTCCGCCAACTTATCAAACCCATAAGCTTTCAGCGTTTTTTCGCCACGCCAGTTGCGCCCGCCGAACAGCACCATGATCTGCGAATCTTCACGATATTCGGGCGGAACACGGTACGCAAATTCCATGCCGTCAATTTTTAAAAAGTCTGCTCCAGACGCGGACAGAACTCCCATAAACAACCAATACAAAAACAAAGACCGCCTGACATATCGGAAACAATGACTCATTCTGCGGCACTCCCCCAGGCATCCGCGATCGTCCGGTTCGGCAAGCCCACCCGATCTTCGGGCAGTACATTTCTCGCTTTTGCGGAACGTACCGGATAATATTCATGCTCCTGATCGTCGCCGATATATTCAATCGGATTATTCGTTTTTCTGCCGTAGTTATTCCAGCCGGAAAGGTCTTCCCGGTGCAGCTCATGATAGTAACCAAGAAACGCGCGCGCCAACTTCAGCGAATCCGGAGGCACGTCGTGTGGATGATTCGGAAACGATTTCCAGATTACATTTACTCCTTTCTTCCTCGATGCTTCAACGAAATTACGACTGATGATGTAGCGGGCATTATCTGCATCGCCGCAGGTAACCAGCCCCGGCAGCCCCAGCATTTTTGAGGATGGTTCATGAAATACTCCGCAGGCGTGGCTCACCCATGCCCGGCAAAACCCCGGCTTCCACGCAGGAAATAAATTACTGGCTTGACTTCCTGCCGAATATCCGTAAAATAGCAGTTTTGTCGTACAGACGTTGTAACGCCTTTTCAATTCTGCCAATGCATTTTCCAGCGCCCTTCCTGACCAATTTTCCGGCTCCCAGTAATTGTCGTTTTTCAAGCCGGGAGCAACCATGAAAATCCCGTTCTCATCACACCACTTACCCCAACCCATACGCCCGGAAGCATCGGCTTTGCCATCAGTATTGCGCCCGCCGAAAATCACCAGCACCCGATACATTTCGCACCGTTTGCCGTCG
>Ga0265294_10006971_pt1 | contig 13492 bp, 8 predicted proteins | sample MunlanPumphouse3_FD_192504 | JGI IMG/M metagenome (GOLD analysis project Ga0265294, IMG submission 192504) | Groundwater microbial communities from a municipal landfill in Southern Ontario, Canada - Pumphouse #3 | ecosystem: Environmental > Aquatic > Deep subsurface > Groundwater | place... | reverse complement strand
TTAAGTTATAATTAATTTATAGCTTAATTAAGCTTTATTTAAGGCTTACTGTAATAATAGCCCATTTTCCATTAAAAAGCTCCCTTTAAAGGAAGCTTTTCTACTAATAAATCGGCGGACTGATACTGCTTATGCCAATTACTTTTTCTGTCGAGGAAGGATTAAAGAACCTATGAGGTATATTTTCTCTTATATATATACTGTCTCCCTTGGAAACAAGATATTTTTCCTCTCCCAGATATATTTCAATCTGGCCCTCAATAATAAATATGCACTCATCGGCCGCATGTACTATATAGTCCTCACTGCTCCAGCTCTTGGGCTCTAATTGATAATATATAAGCTCCATCTTGGGTTGTGTTTCTCTATCAGAAGCCATGGGGGTTAAAAACTCATATATAATACTGCTGCTGGGTAAATCTAATTTTTTCCTCTTATCTGCAGTAATGAGTGTGTGTTCTTTTGTTTGATCGGTAAGAAAAGTATAAATAGGCACTTCCAAAGCAATAGATAGCTTCCTTATTGAAGATAGAGAAGGCTCTATTATATTTCTTTCGATTTGTGATATATAGCTGGCTGTCAGTCCAGTTTTTTTCGATAACTCATTAAGTGTCAAGCCCTTCTGCTGTCTTATTTCTCTTATTCTTGGTCCTAACAAATATTATACCTCCCTCGAATCAAGCCACAAGTTTAAGTATTTATTAAATATTTATTATATATTACATTATTATTTTAATATTTAAAATCCTATTTGTCAATTTATGCAAAGATATAAAGAAAAGTACCTTTCCCCTTTTTCCTTTATCTTTTGTTTTCGAGGGCAGCTTTTATTAGGCCGCTAAAGAGCGGATGGGGTCTGTTTGGCCTCGACTTAAACTCGGGGTGGAACTGGCAGCCTACAAACCACGGGTGGTCCTTTAGCTCCACCATCTCCACCAGATGGCCGTCGGGAGAGAGCCCGCTTATTATAAGCCCTTTTTGGGATAATGCGTCGCGGTACTTATTATTATACTCATGGCGGTGCCTGTGCCGCTCGTTTATCTTATCCTTTCCGTAGGCCTCCCGGGACTTTGTGCCCTCCAAAAGATTGCAGGGGTAAACCCCAAGCCGCATGGTGCCGCCTAAGTCTTTTACGTCTTTTTGATCCGGCATAAGGTCAATAACCGGGTATAGGGTATCGGGGTCAAACTCTGAGCTGTGGGCGTCTTTATACCCTAAGACGTTCCGGGCGAACTCCACCACCGCAAGATGCATGCCGAGGCATATACCCAGCAGCGGTATTTTGCTTTCCCTGGCATACTTTATCGCATGTATCTTGCCGTCTATCCCCCGGTCGCCGAAACCGCCGGGGATTAGCACGCCATCGACATAGCGCAGGTGTTCCGCTACGTTTTCTTCAGTAACCTGGGCGGAGTGTATCCATTTTATTTCAAGGGAGGCATCATTGGCTATCGCTCCGTGGCAGAGAGCTTCCGCCACCGAGAGGTATGCATCGTGCAGTTCGACATATTTGCCCACCAGGGCTATTCTTACTTTGCGGTGGGGGTTTTTTGCCCTTTCCACAAGCTCTTCCCATTCTGTCATGTCTGGTGGTGGACAGCTTTCCAGCCCCATCATGTCCACCACAAGGTCGTCAAGGCCTTCCTTTTCCATTAGAAGGGGTACATCGTATATGGTGGGGACGTCGGGGTTTTGCACCACCGCATCCGGCTCCACGTTGCAAAACAGAGCTATTTTTTCCTTTATATCCCGGTTTAGGGGCTTTTCAGTGCGGCACACTATGATATCGGGCTGTATACCTATGCCGCGAAGCTCCTTTACACTGTGCTGGGTGGGTTTGGTCTTAAGCTCCCCCGCCCTGCTAAGGTAAGGCACAAGGGTTACATGTATATAAAGCACATTGCCGCGGCCTGCGTCGTGCCGTAGCTGCCTTATGGCCTCAAGGAAGGGCAGGCTTTCTATGTCACCGACGGTGCCGCCTATTTCGGTTATTACCACGTCAACGTCTCCGTCCTTTGCCACCTTTTTTATTCTTTCCTTTATCTCGTTGGTAATATGGGGAATGACCTGCACGGTGCCGCCCAGGTAGTCCCCTTTTCTTTCCTTGTTAAGCACCGACCAGTAAACTTTTCCGGCGGTGAGGCTGCTGTCCTTTGTTAGGTTTATATCGATGAACCGCTCGTAATGCCCCAGGTCCAGGTCGGTCTCCGCCCCGTCCTCGGTGACGAACACTTCGCCGTGCTGATAAGGGCTCATTGTGCCGGGGTCAACGTTTATGTAAGGGTCGAGCTTTTGCATGCTCACCCTAAGGCCGCGGTTCTTTAGAAGACGTCCCAGGGAAGCTGCGGTTATGCCTTTGCCCAGTGACGATACTACTCCTCCGGTGATAAAGATGTGTTTTGTAGCCACAGTAATACCTCCATGTTTTTCGTATTAAGGAAAGGGGACACACCGCTGCTGGCGCGGGTATTCCTTGCTGCGGAATGTCCCCGATTGGTATGTATCAACTATATAATTATATCGGCATACTTAAAGGCTAGTCAAGGAGTAAAAGTAGTGAAGGGTATCCGGTGGTGGGGATACCCTTCTTGTTTGTTATTTTTTAGCTTTTAGTGTTTCTATGGCTTTTTGGAGCTGTACATCCGATGTGTTTTCCTCGATGTAGAGTTGGTACTCGGTAAGTAGCCTTTGCTGAGTGGCAAGGTCCAACACTCCGTAGGAATAAAGGCCGGTATCCGACTGGAATTTTCTTATCGCCTGCTCCAGGGCGGTATCGAATACGCCGTCCACTTCGCCGGTGTTGTAGCCCATTGTGTCAAGGCGCTGCTCGGCACCCAGTACGTCAAGGCCCACCGCGTTTACCGAAAGCTTCCTGTCGCCCTTTATAGGGGCAAGCTCCTGGCCGTATTTCCCTTCGGGGCTTTGGTTTTCAACCACCATATCGGGGGTGATGCCCTCACCGTCTATTGCTCTGCCGTTTGGGGTTAAATATCTGGCTATTGTAAGTTTTATGCGTGAACCATTTGATAGCGGCAAAACTTGCTGCACGGTGCCCTTGCCGAAGGTCTGGGTACCTATAAGGGTGCCCGCACCGGTATCCTGCACAGCCCCCGCCACTATCTCGGAGGCACTGGCACTGCCGCCGTTTACAAGGACCGCAAGGTTGTACTTTTGTTCTTTAAGCTCGGACTTTAATGTCTGCCTCGGGGCATTGCGCCTTTCTATATGCACCACCGGCCCTTCCGGTACAAACCGGCCCGCCACTTCCACCGACTGGTTTACCATACCGCCGGGATTGTTGCGAAGGTCCAGCACTATGTCCTTTATCTCCAGAGAGTCGAAATGCTCCAGGGCCTCGTCCACGTGCTGCCCTGCATGCTCGTTGAATTCGCTAAGCCTTATGTAACCTACATCACCTTCCAGCACTTCGTATGTAACGGGATTTATTTCTATTATCTCCCGGGTGAGTTCAAAGCTTATAACCGAGGGCTGGCCCTCCCGGAGGACACCAATACTTACCTTTGTCCCGGGCTCACCCCTCATCATGCTTGCAACCCTGTCAATGGATATCTCCCGCACGTCGGTATTGTCCACCGTCACAACCCTGTCTCCTGCCTTTATGCCCGCCCTGTAGGCCGGGGTTCCGTCTATGGGTGCAATCACCGTAATAAAGCCATCCCTCATGGCTATCTGTACCCCAATGCCTCCGAAGGTGCCGGTCACCTCCAGGTCGAATTCCTCGTATTCCTCGTCGGTATAATAAACGCTGTAAGGGTCAAGCTTGTTGAATACTCCCTTGTAGGCACCGTCCACCAGGTCCTGTATGTCTACGTCCTCATAATACAAGCCATCTACGGCCTTTATAAGAAGTTCCAGAAAATCCATCTGCTCTTCCAGGCTTTTCTCCTGCGGAGCTTCCCCTGTTTCGGCGGCAAGGGCCGCGGGCGCAAAGGCCTGGGTAACAAGGAGGATTGTAAGCACAATCGCAGCAAGGAATGGCGACACGCCGCTACGCCATAGGTAAGACGATACACCGCTACTATGCGGGTATTTCTTGCTGCGGTATGTTCCCATACTATATTTCTTGCTGCGGTATGTCTCCATGGTTATAAGTTTAGTGGTTTTTCTTTTGAGCATGTTTTGTTAAGCCTCCTAGTTTAGATATAACGTGCTTAAGACTTTACATCTTCTAACGTGTCATCCTGAGCAACTCTGCATCCTGAGCAACTCTGTCATCCTGAGCGGTAGCGAAGGATCTATTTCTAAACAAGATTCTTCGGGCTTCGCTTCTTCAGAATGACAAGTAAAGTAATGTAATATTATTAATGCGTTGTATATAGATACCAGATCACAGTTTTGTGGTCACAAGTATCGGGGTATAGATAATACAGCGGTAAGGGGACACACCAATGCTTACGCGGGTATCCCTCGCTGCGGAATGTCCCCTTTCCATTTATAAGACGGTATGCCGCCTGTAATGTTCCTCTTTGAATATTCAACAAAAAAGCATAATAACCTTCAAGTAAAATATACAAGAAAGCAATTTTTGATATACGTAAACAAAGAAGATGACCCGGCAGTTTGTTTTAATTTTCCCTAAATAGTGGTACAATTAAGGAAAACAATTCTGGGAGTAGTAAATATGATTTCCGAAAAAGAGATAAGCCTTATTATACAAAAGCTAAAAGAGAGACTGAACCCCTGCCTCGTTTACATATTTGGTTCTGCCGTAAGGGGCGAAATGACCAAAGACAGCGATGTTGATATAGCGTTCCTTTCCGACTGTTCACCGGATGAATACGAAGTTTTTGTTATAGCGCAGGAGATTGCTTGTATGCTAGACAGGGATGTGGACCTGATAAACCTCGCAGAGGCTTCAACGGTTTTGCAGGCACAGGTGGTAAGTACGGGAAGGGCAGTATACTGTGGGAATTCGAAAAAAAGATCCATATACGAAATGAATGTATTGAAGGAATACGCCAGGCTAAATGAACAGCGAAGGCCTGTTATTGATAAAATAAAAGAAAGAGGTTCTGTTTATGGAAAATGATGTTTTGCTGAACAAATCCCAGATCATTGAGCACTGTATTCAAAGGATTAATGAAGTATATGAGGGCGACCCCGAGAATTTAAAAGACTTTACCAAGCAGGATTCCATAATACTGAATATTCAAAGAGCATGTGAGGCATGCATTGACTTAGCTATGCATGTGGTTTCGGATAAGAGACTTGGACTTCCGCAGAGTACCAGGGATGCCTTTGATTCGCTTGAACAAAATAAGATTATTGATTCTGAAATGGCAAGCCGCCTTAAAACAATGGTCGGATTCCGTAATATTGCAGTGCATGAGTATCAAAAGCTTAACCTTGTAATTGTCCAAAGAATTATTGAGATGCATCTCAATGACTTGTTGGAGTTTGCGCATTTTATACTGAAACTTAGTTGGTAGCCGGTAATTGGTAGTTGGTAGCTTGTAGATGATACAGATACTGGATACGCTGCATTATCCCAGCTTCCTTTTGAGGGTCGCTATCTCAGTTTCGTGTCTGCCAAGAATCTCAAAGATTGATTTTCTGTCTTCTATAAGCACATTCAGTTTGGCTTCGATCTGCAAATGCCTGGTGGCGTTTTTGGCCTCCAGTTCGTTCAGCCTGTCTTCAAGCCGCACCTGGCCCTCTTTTAACGATACCACGTCGCCTTCTAAACGCACCTGGCCCTCTTTTAAACCATCAAGTTTTTCCAGTACCACCCTTTGGAAGTTTTCATTATCCACGGTGCTTCCCTCCTTTCATCAATAATATACCACAGAATGTATCCAAATAATATAGAACAAAAAGTATATCAGTACAAAATCCGGTCGCGGTAGTCCCTTTTGATGTCGCTTTGCAGGTACCTAATAAACCGGTACAGGAAAACCGCCGCCTCCGCACGGCTCAAAACCTCGTTGGGATTTAAGTTGCCATAGGAATCGCCGCTTACAAGGCCTATCTCACCGGCGGCGTAAATAGAATCCATCGCCCAGTCGGGTATTTTGTGGTCGTCAACGAATCTGGTCCTAAAACCCGGGCTGGGAGCCATATTTTCAAACCCCAGGGCACGTATCATTATGGTAATGGCCTGGGCGCGGGTGAGTACGCCATCCGGTTCAAACTTGCCGGGGCCGACCCCCTGTATAATGCCCCGTTTTTCCACTTCCATTATATAATCGTAATCGGGATGGTTTTGGCTTACGTCGGAAAAGGCCCCCCCCGCGTTCCCGCTGCTACCCTGCTGCTGTAGTTGCTGCGGCGACATCAGCGGCTGTCTTCCGTTTTGCGTAGGTCTCCCGGTCTGTGTCCCCTCTTCCGGCTTAAGCCCCGCCGCCTCGGTTATGGCCCGTGCAAAATCCGAGCGAAGCATTGGAAGCCCCGGGCCGAAATAGGCGGAGGTATGGGGGAAAACACCTAAGCTGTACAGTGCCTCTATCTCGCTTTGGGCCCAATGCCCGCCTATGTCCTTAAGCTCCGGGATAAGCAGCCTTTGGTACTTTGGCACCGTTTTAAGCACAAAACTGTCTCCGCCCCGCTCCCTATTTCTCCTGTGCGGTATTTTGTCGCTGGCAATCTCGGGCAGGTCGTAGCTGTATTCAATCAGGTTCTCCTGCTCCTCGGTGAGCATATACCCTCCGCCGAAGCTTATCTGGGAGGGCGCATTTCTTATATAGGACATATACTTGTTTGTGGTGGATGAAACGGTATAGGAAAAGTCCCCGTCCCAGCGGACGCTTTCTTCCTCGTCCTCCTCCATCTCGTCATCCCCTTCCACTAATATATCCATCCGGGCGTCCACGTAGCCCTCTACCCGGCTTGTGGTCACGCTACCCCAATGATGGCTGTATCCTATGTCCTGGCCTACCGTATCTATTATTACCTGCCCCTCGTCCTTGTCCACCGAATACACCTTCTTGCCCTGCCAGTTGCCGGAAAAAAAGTCCGCAATCGGCTTGTTATGGGTTATCCGGGAGCCGTTTAATATGTACTCCTCCAGCTTATACTTCGCGTCGGGGGTGGTTATATTCTCGCTGAACTTGTCCAGCACGGTGGAACTTACCGTCTGCCCTATGTCTTCGCGTAAGTCATGGGACGTCTTCACGCTTACAGTACGCTTAAGCTTAATTCCCAAACCGGTATTCTCCAGGCTGTACGTACTGCTGGTTGTGGTATAGCCTCTTGATTCGCGCTCGGTCACCTTGACGGTACCGGATACCTCCACCGGCTCCCCGGTTATGAACAGCACCTCCTTGTACTGGTACTCATTGCTGATGCCCGGAAAGTCGAGGGACGCCCCGTAGGCTGCCAGCGCCTGGGTTAACAGTAATGCAATTACGGTAAACAAAATCTTCCTTTTCACAGCCACAGTCCTCCTTTTTACACCGCTGCTAGGTATGGGGACACTCCTTTACCCTTTGTATTCCTCTATGACTAAGTAATGTCCCCATTAGGATAACTTAGTGTGTCATCCTGTGCGGTAGCAAAGGACCTAAGATTCTTCACTGCGTTCAGAATGACAAGCAAAACCCGAAACATCAGATCCTTTAATGCCATTTCAGAATGACAAGCAAATGAAACCGCGAGAACCGTCCCCTTGGTTTATATTGACAGAATTATAATGCCCCTTACATCGTCCCTTATTATGTACACGCCTTCGCCCTTTCTCAGCTGCTTTGCATCGATGGGCCTTCCATCCTTAAGTATAAGCGCGCCGGCGTAATTAACGTGGTTTTCCGAATCCGCCCGCTCCCATTCCCCGTAGAAGCTGCTCCAGTTGCTTGACTTGTTTATTGTCAGTATCCTATAGGTGGTATCTATTTCATCCACCTCACCGGTTGTAATCCTCATCTCCTCCAGGTCATCGTTCTCTATTGCATGGCCGTCCCTTGTCACGCTGCCCTCGGTTATCCTTATCGCCCTCGCCCTGTCATCATCGGCCACCACAAAGGCGTAGTAGTCCCTGCTTGATTTGGAGGAACGCCTGTCGGCGTAATCCCCCTGGAAGAAGTCTTTCACATCCAAAACTACCGTCCCGCTGCTTGTAAACTCTATTATATATGTATCCCGGTCGTATTCGAAGGTTAAATCCCTGTTCCTTCCGCCAATCCTGCCCCATTCGTTCTGCTCAAGCCCGCTGTAGTAGTTTATGTCAAACTCCCGGGTCCTTATCTCATTAAGCCGGCCAACGAATATACCGTCCCCGGTTAGCTGTGCATCCTCCAGCATAACCACTGCGGCGTTATTAATACCTCCGTACCGGTCTGCAACCACCGTCACCGTGTGGTCCTCGTCAAGGGCGGATATATCCACCATACGCCCCCCCGACAGTATTATGGAAGAATTGTTTAACATAATATTATTCCTGTCCTTAAGCTCAATCTCGCCGGTGCCCCAGCTTATACCGTCTATCCTGCCGCCATAGAACTGCTCTGCGCCCCTCTTTAGCACCACTTTAACCGCCCTCCTGTTGCCGAAGTTTTCGCTAACCGCAACGTAGGCGATGGTGTTCAGGTAACCGGACTGCACCTCGCTGGGTGCCACTGAACGGCCGCCGTAGTAAACTTGCATCCCCGGTTCCAGTTCAAGGGTAATTCGCCTTTCCCGGTCCTCCCAGTCACCGTTTGTAAAGACAGAGGCGTCCTTTAACACCAGGGTTCCGCCGGAGGGATGTACCGCCTCCAGGGTACCCCTATAAACGTCCTGTATAAGCTGCTGCATCCCCTCTATATTTATGCGGGAGGCTGTATTGGACAAGATTGTATCGGTGTAAACTTTAGCCCTGTCCCCTGTTTTAATGCTGCCTGCCGGTATCGCAGCCCCTTCCTTTGTTATTATGGTGCCGTAGGAAATGGAAAACTCCTCCCGGCCGCCGCTGTCAAGGTCCAGCACCAGACTGCCGTCGCCTATTGCTGCCACCCGCCCGGTCCTTACCCGGCCGGAGGGCGGTATGTATCCCGGCTGCTCCGGGAGGTAATTGCTTTGCACCGCCGCTACAAGGTCGCCCCTTACCGCCAGTGTTACCTCCAACCCGAATTTCAGGTCGTTTATGCCCGCCGGGCGGCTGTTTATCGTAACTCCGGTACTATCGGCGTACCGGTAGGTATGCACATTTCCGTCATAATCGGTTATGGAAAGCCTGCCTCCTAAAGGGTCAACTGCCCGTATATAGCCCTCCATCGTAGCAGCGGCCGCGTCCACCGCGCCGCCCTCCGGAACAAATGCGTACAGCACTCCTTCCGCATCGTATACATAGTCTGCCAGATCGCCCGCCTGCAGGCTGTCACCAGTGCCTACCCTGCCGTTTCGAAGCACCGGAAAATCGGTGTCTCCGGAAAGGGTTATTACGCTACGGGTGCCGTCAGTGTTTTGTAAACATAAGGCCGGTGCACCGTCCAGCGTGCCCTTTTGTACAACCCGGCCGTTTCGGGCGTTCAAGCCCCGCAGGCTATAGAACCTGTCCGCCACCTTGTCAAGCATAACCGCTATCTCAGACCTTCTAAGCCCCGACCCGGGATTGAAATAGCCTCTGTCATCCCCTCGCATTATATCCTCCCGAAGGATTGCCTCCACCAGCGGCTGGTTTGGGACGCTTATTCCCTGCCAGTCCCGCAGGTTGTATATGTACTGCTGCTCGGTGCCGTAAACCGGATTAAGCCTTAGGGCCCTTGCAAACCATACCGCCACCTCCTGCCGGGTGGCGCGTTGCTGCCAAGAGCCTCCCTCGCTTATGCCCACTATGCCTGTCTCCTCCGCCACGGCTATGTACTCCTGCGCCCACAGGTCGAATATACCGCTCCCGGCGGGCAGCGTGCCCCCAGATGCGGTTCTCCTTTGGACCTCCGCTTCCCTACCCATTATACGCACCAGCATTGCAAGGGCCTCCTGGCGGGAAATACTGCCCTCCGGCGAGAAACGCCTTGAACCGTAGCCCCGCACCACCGACTGGGCCGCCATCCTGAATACGTAGTCCCGGGCCCAATGACCCCTTATATCGGTAAAGTCAATGTTATTCCTTAGCTGCGCCCCGGTTTTTTTGCCGGTTAGAATAAAGTCGGCACTATCGGCGGATAAATGAACCTCCGGACCGGAATCGGGGAAACCCCCTCCGCCATAGCCCGGTATGAAGGGGTTATACGCTAATGCTGTAACGCCGCTTGAAATAATAAGAAGTGTTATCATAAAAATTATTGAAGTCCTTTTTGCCGGTGTCAATTCCCCATCCCCCTTATTATCCTATTGCTGTTGCCGCCTGGTAATCCTAAAATGTAATATTATTAATGCGTTGTACCAAGTACCGCGTATATTCCGGGCCTTGTAATGTACCCATAGGCAAAACCGGATACCACATCGGTGGCGGCCGCGTCTATCGGCTCCCACTTAAGGGACTCCTGGTCAAAGCGGTGAAGCATAAGCAAAGCCGTTCCCATACCCTGGGGCAGTGCCCCGTTATATTTCACCCGCATATTCAGTGACCCGTTAAAGGTATTGCAGTGCTCCTCCGTTTTTCCCTTTACCGCCGAAAGCCCTATGTAGTGCAGGCCGGATACCACTCTTTGCTTAGCCGGCAGGTATTTTTTCGCCCTCTCACCGTCGCTGCCTGCGCTTCCCACCGTAAGCCGGCCGTAGGATATGTCCCGGTCGGTACGCGATACGCTCCAAAGGGGTGCCGCATTCAGAGCTGAGGGTGAAAACTGCAGCATTACGTCCCCTGTGTTTAGCGTAAAGGTCCCGTGGGTGTCCCTTATAACCTCCAGGGGAACGTTTACCGTCCTTTGGACGGCGCCGGAATAATCCGGGCCGCTTAGGTCTATACTATAATAATATTCCCTTTTAAGGGCGTCATCGGGTATGTTGACCGTAACAGCGTTCCCGTCAACCAGTATCTTTTCTTCCTCGTTTATGGCGCCATCGGTGTCTTTCTCCCGCGTATCGTCGGTCCTAATGGAACGGCGGCTTGTAAACTCCGACGAGCCGAACTTGTTTATAGCCTTAACCATGAAATAATACCGGGTATCCGAATCAAGGTCTATTATATAGTACACCGTGCGGGTGGTGGAGGCTATAAAGCGGAATTCTCCCCGGGTCCCTTCACGGGCGTATATTTCGTAATACAGCGCATCCTCAACCGCCGGCCATTCCAGCCTTACGTACCTGTCGTATACAAGGGATACGTCCAGGTCGTCGGGGGAATCCGGAATGGGAGGCTGGTAATCAATATCAAACTGGTCGGATATACCCTCATCGGAGTTTATAACGACTATGGTGCTCTCCCCTTCCACGCCATCGGGGGTGGTAAGCATTATGGTGTCTCCGTCCACCACTTCCACCGAAAGAGCTTCCTTTCCGCCCACCACAGCCACGTTTTGGTCCTCCGAGTTAAATCCGCGTATACCGCCGCCGCCTTGTGCCTGGTCCAGCGGGACAATTTCCCCGCCGAAAACCACTCTGGCTCCCGGCATAAAACCGCTGCCCTTAAGGTATATGGTATCCCCTCCAAGAAACGATATTGAGCCTATGGTGCCGCCGTTTTGGTCGGTAATATAGTTTATGCGGGGCCAGCTTATTATGGTTATCCCGTTTTTAAGCGTTGCGGTACCATAGTCGGAGTTTATCACCTGCAGGTCGTATACGCCGGGAAGCATCCCTTCCTGCGTTTCCACGTATATTCTGCTGTATCTCCATTCATCCGTTCTTACGTTTATCGCGGGGACCCCGCCTATTACCACCGTGGCGTCCAGACGTAAGTCATCGCCGTCTATTTCAAGCTGGTTACCGCCTGCGGCGGAAGTCCTGTCCGGTTTGACGTAATTTATAACCGGCCCGCTGCCGGGTCTTTCGTATCTGAACCAGCGCTTTATGGATAAAAGGGAAGAATCCGCGGTGCCGCCGTCACGGTTGACCACCACAATCCGCAGCAGCCGGCCTATATAGTTGTCCCTGCCCGGCGGTACCCTTACCACCAGCTGGTCGTCACTGTTGGACCTGCTTATCACCTCTGCTTCTATATCCTCAACGAAAACCCTGACCCCTGTCCTGAAATCTGCACCGTCAATGGTTATGTAGGTATCGGCGTCTACGCTTCCTATGGTCTGGTAGCCGCTCAGGTTGCCCTCACTGTCGTACATTTCCCTTCGTGGGCGTATATCGAAAATAAGGGGGTTGCTGTCGGGGTTTGTATATTCGAAGGTAGCAGCGGCGGTGCCGCCGTCCTTGTTTGTAACGGATAATTCCCGCTCGCCGGTATACGGCACCGGCGGCGTCTTCACTACAACTATAGTCCCTACTTTGCTTTTGGGGTCCGCATTGACAATGTCCGCATGGGGTGCCACCCTGCGGGTGACCTTGAGCACGTTGTCCGAAACGTCCACCAGTACCCCTTCATCCATTATGTTTCCGTCCCCCAGGTCCTCCGGACCGTTTACTATAAACAAGTGCTGCTCTCCGGGTTCGATGTCGTACGTAGATACCAGCCTTTCCACGCCTTCGGGGGATGTATAATACAGTCTTGTACTGTCCTCACCGTAAACATATTCGTAGACAGTCCTTATATTGCCAAGGGCTATCTCCGCCCTTCCGCCCAGTATATGCTCTTCCTCCTTTTCATCGCCGAGCACCACCAAAAGGTCAATGGTCGGGTTCCGGCTATAGACGTGCTTGTAAACCGTCTCGCCCTCATAGTACGAAGACAGGTCGGATTCCACAAAATCACTGCCGTGTATTACTATCTCCTGGTTGCCGTTCCTGCTGCCCTTGCCGGGTATTATACTATCTATTCCCGGCCTTGAGCGCCGGTATTCGAAACCGTTTTTCAGTACATAGGTTCCGGCATCCGCGTTTACTATGGTTACATCAACCCTGCCTTCCTCGGGATAGGACGGTGTTTCCGCATATATCATATTATCATTGGCCCGGCTGACAGATTGCGCTTCAATGCCGCCAAAGTATATCTTGGGCGCACGGTAGTTCCCCTCACTGTCCTTTTCCCTGAAGTCCCTGCCCCGTATTGTGACCATGTCTCCGCCGGCGGAGCTGCCGAAGTCGGGCGTTAATGAAGTAATGACCGGGCTGCTGTAGGGAACCATGTATGTAAAACCGTTCTCCTCTGTGGCGGAGCCGCCGTCATAGTTGACTACCGTGACGTCCACCGTTTCCTGGTCCTTTTCCGGGTCATTTATGGTGTATGCCGAAGTGGTGGCCTTTATAACGGTGCGGGTACCATTTACCCAGACATCGCTGGCTTCGGACCCTCCGAAGAATACCCTTACACCCTCCCTGAAGTCCTCCCCCTCAACGGTTACAACGGTTCCTCCCTGTACCGTTCCATAGTTGGGGTCAATCGCTTCGCCGTCACCCGTTATGTCGTATATCCTGGGTTCGCTTTCGGGATATTTATGGTCAAACCCATCATAAACGGTACACCTGGCTGTATCCGGGTTGACCACCGTAACATCCTTTGGACCCA
>Ga0265294_10006970_pt1 | contig 13492 bp, 10 predicted proteins | sample MunlanPumphouse3_FD_192504 | JGI IMG/M metagenome (GOLD analysis project Ga0265294, IMG submission 192504) | Groundwater microbial communities from a municipal landfill in Southern Ontario, Canada - Pumphouse #3 | ecosystem: Environmental > Aquatic > Deep subsurface > Groundwater | place... | reverse complement strand
GCGTTCCTTCGTGCCCTTCGCGGTGAAAAAAGAATTGAACAGTGATAACCTGTTCGAAAACTATGGGTCTGAAACTGGGTTTGGTTTAACTCCACGCACCAGCAAATCAAGAAATGACACAGGAGGCAGACATATGTACGTTGGATTAAAGATGTTATCCGACTTTGTAACGGTGACCCCGAAAACAAAAATCATGGATGCCGAAGCACTTATGACCAAAAACAGGTTATGGATGCTTCTCGTCACAGAGGGCGACAAACTTGTGGGCTATGTACGCAAGGAGGACATCAGCGCGGCCCTTCCCTCCATCATAACTTCTCTGGAAAAACACGAAATCAATTATCTTTTGAGCAAGCTGACCATCGACCAGATCCTGCGCAAGGATATCAAGACCATCAGCCCGGATACCGAAATCGAGGCTGCGGCCGCCAAAATGTATGAGGACAACCTGGCCGGGCTTGCTGTTGTAAACAGCAAAGGAAAACTCATCGGCTATATCAACCGCACTGTACTTCTGGAAGTTTTGGTGGAGGAAATGGGCTATCGCCAGGGCGGCTCACGCATCGCTCTGGAGGTTGAGGACCGCTCAGGCATTCTCAATGAAGTCTCCGGGATCATCGCCCAACACGGCATGAGTATTATCTCCACGGGAACCTTTTTCCATAATGACAAACGGATCATCGTTGTGCGCATCGCCACGGATGATCCCTCGCAGATCGCGGCCGCACTCCAGGACAAGGGATATACGCTGGTCGGTCCGGAAACATTCATGCATGAATGGGAAGGATAGAAGACGTACCTGACAAAATGATGAAAACCACTTGACAAAAAGCCCGCGAACTTCTCTAGTCTTTGCAAATGTGTGTACCAAAAAATCGTTACGTCTCATGACTGTTCCATCGGCCCAAGGAGATCCCCATGCGTGCCCTGAAAATTGCTGTCATTGTTCTTTGTACACTGGTTGTACTTATCGCTGGTCTGCTGACCGCTGCAGTTTTTCTGATCAATCCCAACGATTATAAGGATGAAATCGCTGCGGCTGTCAAAAAACAGACCGGTCGGGAACTGACCATCCAGGGGGATATTGCTCTGTCTGTATTTCCATGGTTGGGGATTGATCTGGGCCAGATCAGTCTGGGAAATGCTCCGGGGTTTTCCAATCCCCTCTTCGCAGGTATCGACAAGGCGGAAGTACGTATCAAAATTATGCCTCTCTTCGCCAAGCAGGTTCAGATAGGCACGGTTGTGCTGGATGGCTTGCAGGTGAATCTGGAACGCCAAAAAAACGGGGCCACCAACTGGGACGATCTGGCCACGGCCAAAAAAGAACAGCCGGACACACAGGAATCCGCTACCGAGCCAGAAGCCACAAAAGAAAAAACCGGCTTTGCCCTTGCAGCCCTGGCCGTTGACGGGGTGCAAATAAAAAATGGAACCATTTCCTTCAAAGATGCCCAAGGTGGTACCCAGACCACTGTGGACAAGGTGGCGCTGACCGCTACCCAGATCGCCCTGAAGTCACCTTTTGACGTGTTTTTCGGGTTTAACGTCCACCAGTCCACACCCAAAATCGATGCACGCATAACCCTTGAAGGAAAAACCACCATAGACCCTGAAGCCGGGTCTTATGATTTTTCCGGTGCCGCCCTCTCGGTCACAGGAATAGGCCCCTCCCTTCCAGGGGGCAGCGTCTCCCTGCAATGTACAACAGATATTGCTGCCAACCTGCCCCAGGAACTCCTGAGCCTGAGCAATATAGCCCTGGCAGCCTACGGCCTGGACCTGAAGGGAGAAATCAAGGGCACAACCATTCTTTCCTCCCCGAACTTCAAGGGAAAGTTCACCCTGGCTGAATGCAACCCCGGAGAATTTCTGCAGAACATTGGACAAAGCGAACCCAAAACCTCTGATCCATCGGTTCTCAAAGCCCTTAAAGCAGACCTGGCGTTCACGGCCAGTCAGACAGCGGCACAACTCACGTCCCTCAACATCACTCTGGACCAGACCACCCTTAAGGGAACCGGCAGTGTAAAGAATTTCAGCTCTCCGGCCATCGTTTTTGCCCTGGACGTGGATACCATTGATGTGGACCGATATCTTCCCCCTAAAAAAAACCAGCCAGAAGCCACAACAAGCGGCTCCTCCGGCCCAACCAGGGGTGCAGCCACCCCCAAAAGCGCAGTTGCACAATCCAAACAGCAAGGGCAACCGGCAGTAGCCATTCCACTGCCGGTGGATCAACTCCGGCACCTGGATCTCACGGGAAAAATGACTCTGGGCAAACTGACCGTCAACAAACTGAATCTGGCCGATATCGTCGTGCATATCCTGGCCAAAAACGGACTGATTACCGTAGATCCTATGGCAGCCAACCTGTACCAGGGCGCATTCAAGGGAAACACCGTTCTTGATGTCCGGGGCAAGGTCCCGAGTATGAAGGTGAACGAAACCCTTTTCGCCATGCAGGTCGGCCCCCTGCTCAAGGACATGACCGGCAAGGATACCCTCACGGGAACCACCCAAAGCACGGCCTCGCTGACAACGGCGGGCATAACACCAGGTGATCTCAAAGCCAATCTGAACGGCAATTTGACCTTCACTTTTACCGATGGGAGCATCCAAGGTATCAATATCCCCAAGATGCTGCGGGACGCAGTACTCAAAATTAAAGGCGGCACTCCCGATCCCAGTGAAGTCAACGAAACCGACTTTGCTTCTCTGGGCGGAACGGCAAAAATTACCAACGGGGTGCTCGACAACCGGGACCTGCTGATGATGTCCCCCCTGATGCGCTTAAACGGAGCAGGACAGGTGAATATCCCCAGAGAAGGCCTTGATTATCTGCTCACGGCCACAGTGGTATCCAGCCTCAAAGGCCAAAAGGGCGAACCCCTAGCCGAACTGGCAGGACTCAGTGTGCCCATCCGCATCGCCGGAACTTTTGCCCGGCCCAAATTCACATTGGACCTCGCGTCTCTCCTCAAAGACAAGGGCATGCAGGAACTTGAAGATAAAATAGGAGAGAAACTCTTCAAAGACAAAAAAATAGGCAAGGCATTGGAAGGACTTTTCAAATAACCACTACGCCCCAAACGCCAGAAGGCCGGAAAAGCATTGGTATGCTTTCCCGGCCTTCTGCTCTTTTCCGTCTTTTATCCGAATAAATCTGAATAATTACCAACATACTCATGACTTATGTACCGGCCACGTCTGCGTTGGCGTGTGCGATTCCTGCCAGAGCTGACAGAAGGTTGCCTTTTCATCCGCACGGCAGGCACGCATGACCGACCATTTCAAGGTCATGGGGGTGATCAACGTGGTCAGAAATCCCATGAGCACAAGGGCTGAAAACTGGATTTCAGTCAAAAGAGGCGTGGTGATCACACCTGTACCCATAAGTTCATGGCTCAAGGTCATCACCACCGTAGCCACCACCAGTTCCACAGCACCCCGACCGTTCATGCCAAAGCCTACGATAGTCGATTCCCAGAAAGAAAAACCGCAGATCTTCAGTCCCACGCCACAGCCCACCACCTTCCCAAAAACAGCGGCCGCACAGATAACCAGGGCAAAGAGGATGAAGGACACATCCCAGGAGAGGACAAGATGAAAGGAAAGGGAGGCCAGAAAAATGGGAATGAGAAACCCGTAACTCAGTCCGAAAAACCGATCGAGCATGGACATAAAAAGGTGATCGTCCCGGATGCCCCGGCGCAGAAATTGTCCGGCCAGAAAAGCTCCGATAATAAGATGCAGTCCGGCATGTTCTGCCAGATAGGCCAGTACCAAAGCCAGAATCATGGCAAAGGTGAAGGCTCTGCCTTCCCGGTCATGGAGCTTACGTGTGAATCTGGGCAGGATGAAATAGCCCACAATAAAGGTGGCCACAAAAAAAACAAAAACTTTAGCGAGGATGATCGCCACGGAAAGAGCTTCAAAGCTGCCTGTCTTGGCAACTCCGCACAATACGGACAAGGCCACCAGAGCCAGAATATCATCGGCAATGGCCGCGCCGATGATGATATGCCCCAGCCTGGTCTGATTGATACGCATGGAATGCAAAATGACCATCTGTACGGCAATGGCCGTAATAGAAACGCCAAGGCCCATAAAAAGGCCTTGATGCACAGTTCCCCCGAAGAGGACACAGCCCAGATACCCCAGGCCGAAAGGAAGAATAAAACCACCGCAGGCAACGGCCAGGGATGGCCCAAAATGCTCAAAGAGTTCCTTGGGGTCCATTTCCATCCCTGAATGGAACATAACAAAAAATATTCCCAGATCAGCAATAAAATTGAGAGGTACGGATGGATAAATCAGTCCGAGGATGGGCGGCCCGAGGATGACCCCGGCTACAAGCTGCCCCAGCATTCCGGGAAGACCAAACCGGGAAAACATATAGCCGAGCATCCAGCCGACACTCAAGATAAGCAGAATTTGAAGGATCAGGACATCGGTCATGGCAGGTTCCTCAGGTGTTAGATAGCGAGAAGACAGATTGTTTTCACCCTACCCAAGAGACGGCTCCGGGGCAATACACCTGGGCACCTGTGACCATGTACAATCCGTGCCCACTCGTTAGTATCAACGTGCACGGTACAGCCATTCATTCTTGATGGGCCTAAAGACATAGGTTTGCCCCCTATCAGAAATTTCGGAACTGATAGCTCTGTTTATCCAAAAGGATACCCCTGTGGTGTACGCAGGCAGGCGTGGGCATACTTCGAGGCCACATACTAGGCAAGCCTGAACCTGCCGTCTGACCAGAGGCTCGTGCCCCCTATAAAACATAAAAAAACGCCCCCACACACGTGGAGGCGTTTTTTTATGTTTGGAGCAAAGCTGAAAATATTTACCATGTAATTACAATGCCTGTCCCACCAGTTCGCCAAACTCGGCACATCCCACCTGGGTTGCGCCCCTGATCTGACCGGCCAGGTCTACAGTGACCCGCTTATCAGCGATCACCTTTTCCATGGCGATCCGGATACGGTCTCCGGCCTCGTTCCATCCCATGTGATCCAGAAGCATGGCTCCGGACAGGATAAGGCTTCCGGGATTGGCCATGTCCTTGCCGGCAATAGTCGGTGCGGTTCCGTGGGTGGGCTCGAACAGTCCCAGAGTATCGCTCATGTTCACACCTGGAGCCAGACCCAGTCCGCCCACCTGTGCAGCCAGGGCATCTGAAAGATAATCACCGTTGAGATTGGTCGTGGCGATGACATCATACTGTGCCGGATGCATAAGCGCTTCCTGGAACATGGCATCTGCGATCCGATCCTTGATCAGCAGCGGCTTGCCTCCGGCCTCCTGGCCTTCCGTAAAGGTTTGGTCGCCGAATTCATCAGCCGCAAGTTCATATCCCCATTTACGGAATCCGCCTTCGGTGTATTTCATGATATTGCCTTTATGCACCAGGGTCACGCTTTCTCGCTGCTGATCCAGGGCAAACTGGATGGCCCGGCGCACAAGACGTTTGGAACCCTTGGGCGTCATGGGCTTGATCCCGATACCGCAGCTTTCATCCAGAGCGACCCCAAAGGCCTCGTGCAGAAAAGCCACCAGTTTTCTGGCTTCCGCACTCCCGGATTCCCATTCGATCCCGGCATAAACATCTTCAGTATTTTCCCGAAAAATAACCATATCCACCAGTTCTGGGTGCTTTACCGGAGATTCTATTCCCTGATAATACCTGACAGGACGGATGCAGGCATACAGATCCAGGGTCTGACGCATGGTCACATTCAAACTGCGGAACCCCGCCCCCACAGGAGTTGTCAATGGCCCTTTCATGGCAAAAGCTGCCTGCTGTAAACGGGTCAAGGTCTGCGTCGGCAAATATTCCCCCACCTCCTGCTTGGCCTTTTCTCCGGCCAAAAGCTCAACCCAGTCAATCTTCCGACCATCATTATAACTCTTGGCAACAGCGGCATTCAAGACAGGACGAGCTGCGGACCAGATTTCAGGCCCTACGCCATCGCCTTCAATAAAATAAACCTGTACATTCATATACGCTCCACACTCTGAATTTTTTATTGCAGATGTAAAACCAGCCACAGAAAAAACTTGAAATTTCGTCTTTCACGACATGCGCACGAGTATTTGCAGCTTAGAAGCATACCAGCTCATGCGCTCGTAAGCATTGATCCATGAGTCTATCTCCGCCGCACTGAAAATTGCGGTCTTGAAAGAAGATTTGGTTTAACAGGCCGTAACGTTAAACCAAACCACGTTTGAGGGGTTGAGTTTTTTTCACCGCAAAGAACGCTAAGGAACGCGAAGAAAAGCAATAAAACAAAGCTCAATCTATCCCAGATTCTTCCCCCTTCGCGTTCCTTCGTGCCCTTCGCGGTGAAAAAAGAATTGAACTGTGATAACCTGTTCGAAAACTATGGTTCTGAAACTGGGTTTGGTTTAGTAAGTAATACAACATTTTATCTCACTACTTTATTTCGTGCTGATTTTCCAGTACACATTTTTGTGGAAATAAAAGCACATATCCCGGACATAGAAATTTTTCAAGGAATCATACTCATTGCAAATCAAAACAAAAATTGTAACTATTCATCAGGGTCACAACCGGTTCAGATACGCACAGGGAACGCCGCCTGTCAGGGCGGCCTTTTGAACACTTTTAGTCTTGGTCAATAAAGCTGTGCCCACAACGGATAGCCCGACCTGACCGTAGGCTAGAACACGATTTTTCCCGTTGTGAAGTATCACAGCATCCGCTCTTCTCCCAAGGAGGTAGACAATGTCCACATTTCTCACATGGCACGGCCACGCAAATTTCGAAATAACAACCCCGGATCAGACCATTTTTGTTGATCCCTGGTTCTCCGGCAATCCCAAAGCCGATATTCCTCTGCAGGATGTGCACTCGGCCGATCTGGTTCTGGTAACCCATGATCATAGTGATCACCTGGGCGACACCCTGCAGCTTTGCAGGCAGACCGGGGCCAGACTCGCGGCTCAGGTCGAAGTGGCCGGAGATCTCATCCATCAGGGGCTGGACCAAAGCCAGGTTCTTAACGGTATCGGTTGTAATATCGGCGGAACCATTGAATATGCCGGAACCAGGATCACCATGACCCAGGCCTTCCATTCCTGCGCATCTGGCACTCCTGCCGGGTTCATCATCCGTCTTAAAAATGGCTACACCATCTACCACGCCGGAGATACGGGCATCTTTGCGGATATGAAAACCTGGGGCGAACTCTACCCCATGGACCTGGCCCTGCTTCCCACCGGTGACGTTTTCACCATGGATGCCGAGCAGGCAGCCCTGGCCTGTTCATTTCTGCAATGCCGCACCGTTGTGCCTATGCATTGGGGTACGTTTCCGGCCCTGGCGCAAAGCATGGATCACTTTGCGGACCTGGTCAAAAAAAAGGCCCCGGATACCAGAGTCGTCATCATGCAGCCGGGAGAACGGATTGAACTCGTCTAGCACTCCCAGGCCCAGGGGACAAAAACGCAAAAAAGAACAGGCCAGAATAGTTTTAGAACGGCTTGCCAAACGCTATCCCAGCCCAAAGTCCGCCCTGCACTGGTCAACCCCCTGGGAACTTCTGGTGGCCACAGCTCTCTCGGCCCAGTGCACGGATGAACGGGTAAACATGGTCACTCCGGTTCTCTTTGCCCGCTGGCCCGACGTAGCCGCCATGGCCAAGGCCAACCCGGAAGACGTAGAAAAGGTCATCTACTCCACGGGATTTTATAAAAACAAGACCAAAAACCTCCTCCATGCGGCCGCCACCATCATGGAAAACTTCCAGGGTGAAGTGCCCCAGACCATGAACGAACTGATAACCCTAGGCGGAGTGGCCCGAAAAACCGCCAACATCGTGCTCTCCAATGCTTTTGGCATCCAGGAAGGCATTGCCGTGGACACCCATGTCAAACGTATCTGTTTCCGCCTGGGACTGACAACCTCCACAAATCCTCAAGTGATTGAAAAAGAACTCATGCCCCTCTTTCCCCGCGAAGCATGGGGAGACATCAACCACTGCCTGGTCCTCTTCGGCCGCCAAGTCTGCCCGGCCCGTAAACCGCATTGTTCGCAATGCGAGCTGGAAGATATCTGTCCCAAGATAGGGGTTTAAATAAGGAGGTAAGATAGACGATAAAAAGCATATGACATGTGACTATCCAGCATATTGCTTTTTTATAGAATCACAAGGCATATTGTTATTCCTGTAGAGGCGACCGGCTGGTCGCCCGGATAAACCGTATTTGTTGTCTGATACATTACGCAGAAGGACGATTGCTGGGAGGTGAATTTTCCTACAAATACAGCTTCTACGTGGTGATCCCACCTGGGTGACCGGCCAGCACGCTTCTACAGATTACCAAGTGAAGTTACGCACGCCTTTCGAGAGCCTTGAGCTGAGCCCGGTGGCGTGCGTAACTTCAGTTACCAATAGATACAAATGTTGGGCTGCATTCCTGATGGCCCTACCTACAATGTATATCTTTTATCCTATTCCTTTATTTTACACCGCCCCCCGACTTTGATAAGGCCCCCTTCCATGCGCTATTACCCTCTTCTTCTGGATCTGCACGACAAGACCTGCCTCGTTGTAGGTACGGGCCGGGTGGGCATCCGCAAAATCACAACCCTGCTTAAAGCCTCGCCGCGCCGGGTTGTGGCCGTGGATAGTGCATCCCCAACGGCCCAATTGCAGACCCTGGCCAACGCATATCCTGCCCTTGTGCTGTCACAGCGACCTTTTGCTATGCAGGATCTGGACAATGTCGATCTGGCCTTTGCGTGCACCAGCAACCGGGCCCTGAACCAGAAAATTGCCACAGAATGCACCCAACGGCGCATTCTGTGTAACATAACAGATGCTCCCAACGAAGGCGACGTCATTCTCCCGTCTCTTGTAGAACGGGGAGATCTGCTGCTGACCCTGTCCACATCCGGAAAATCACCGGCCCTGTGCAAAAAAATCAGGCAAGAGCTTGATTGTCATTTTGGTCAGGAATATGAAATCCTTCTCGTGCTGATGGGCCGGATACGATCTGCCGTCCTTGCCATTGGAGAGGATTCAGACAACAATGCCGCCTGCTTCAGAGCCCTGGTCAATTCTTCCATCACCGACGCTCTCAGGGACCGGGACACAGCAAAGGTCCAAGGCATATTGCAAACCATTTTACCGGCGCAACTCCATCCATCCATTGGAGCCATGATCCATGACATCTTTTCGCATCTTTGAATGCACCATTGCATTTCTCTATTTCGGCGGGGCCCTTTTATTTCTGACCGCCCTGGCCGCACACAAAGCCAGTCTCAAAAAAATCTCCATAGGGATCACCGTGACTGGATTTTTTCTGCATACCATCGACCTGGCGTTCACCTGGATGGGCACAGGAGGATTGCAGCCCGATCAGGGACAGTTCTATTTCAGCCTGCTGGCATGGAGTTTCCTGGCCATCTTTTTTGGTTTCTGGTGGCGGTTGCGGCTGGAATTTCTGGCACTCATCGCCTCGCCCATGGCCCTTATCCTCTTTACGTCATCCCTGGCCATCTCCCCGTCCACCCAGCCTGTGCCCGAATTTTTCGGGGGTCTGTGGTTTGGCCTGCACATCGGAGCCATATTTCTAAGTATCGCTTTTCTGGCCATGGCTTTCGGCTCCGGTCTCGTCTACCTGTACCTGGAAAAAAAAATCAAAACCAAAGCCAAACTAAACCGTATCTCCAAAGATCTTCCATCCCTCAATACTATTGACCGGGTCAATCACCTGAGCGTGCTCTTTGGGTTTCCTCTGTTTACCCTGGGCGTCATGAGCGGCTTCATATGGGCGGCCTTCACCTGGAAACGGATCTTCAGCTGGGACCCTAAAGAGATAGTCTCCATCATCATCTGGCTGCTTTTTGCCTATCTCTTCCACCAACGCCTGGCTATCGGCTGGAATGGCAGAAAACCGGCAAAAACCGCCATATGGGTTTTTCTTCTGGCCCTGGCATCGATGCTATTCATCAATTTTTTCGTGCCCACGCACCATAGTTTTCAGATGTAGGACGACAAAATGATATAGGACATACGATATAACATAAAAGTCGAAATCTAGTTCCTAAGGGATACCCAGGCATGCGAAAAATGTTCTCGCAACAGGGGTAACGTTTCCTGGATCTTATATCCTTCTTCTTACCAATCCTCTTGACCTAAGAATTACTCATAATGCATCAAGCTATCTATCTTATCGGACTCAACCATCGCACTGCCGACGTCGGTATTCGGGAAAAGCTGGCCCTGCCGGAATGTAATCCCTGTGCCGGAGGATTGGTCCGAACGAACGGCCCCATCCATGAGGCCCTGATTCTTTCCACCTGCAATCGGGTAGAATTTCTTGTTGTCGGCGATCCTCAACAGGATCTCGTTGAAGAAGTGATTTCATTCTGGGCATCGACCTGTTCACAAGACCCTGAGAGAATCAGACAACATGTCTATATCCATCGCGGACTTGACGCCATCAACCACCTGTTTACCGTGGCCTCAAGCCTTGATTCCATGGTCCTTGGCGAACCCCAGATCCTGGGGCAGCTCAAGCAGGCCTACCGCAAAGCCATGGAATTCAAGGCTGCAAAGGTGATCATCAGCCGCGCCCTGCACAAGGCCTTTTCCGTGGCCAAAAGGGTACGCACAGAAACCGCCATTGCCGCCAACGCTGTGTCCATCAGCTATGCAGCCGTAGAACTGGCCAAAAAAATTTTTGGGGATCTCTCCCCCCAGCGGGCCATGCTTGTGGGCGCGGGGGAAATGGCCGAACTTGCCGCCACGCACCTGTTAAACGCCGGCATCCAGGGCATTACCGTAGCCAACAGAACCCTGTGCCACGGTAAAGAACTGGCACAACGGTTCAATGGAACGGCCATCGCCTTCGAAGAGTTGACAGACCATCTGCCGGACGTTGATATCGTCATCAGTTCCACCGGGTCCCAGCAGGCCATTATCCGAGCCCAGGATATCAAGGCCGTACTCAAAAAACGCAAACACCGGCCCATGTTTTTCATTGATATCGCAGTTCCCCGGGATATTGATCCCGACGTGAACAGCCTGGACAATGTCTATCTTTACGATATTGACGATCTCAAAGAAGTCGTGGAAGAAAACCTGGCTGAACGGAAAGAAGAGGCGGGCAAGGCAGAGATGATTGTCCAGGAAGAAGTGGGCAACTTTGCCCTATGGCTCAAATCCCTGGCCCTCAAACCGACCATTGTGGATCTCCTAGACCGAGCCGATACCATTGCCGAAAAAGAAATCAAAAAAACGTTGAAAAATCTGGGCACAGAGGTTGATCCTGCCATCAATGACGCCATGCACATCCTGGCCCATTCCCTGATCAATAAGCTCTACTGCGAACCCATTGCCTACCTCAAACGCAGGAGCAAGGAAGAAGGCGCTACCACTAAATGCATCCATGACGCCCGCCGTATGTTCAATCTGGACAACGAAGAGATACCAGATTCAGCCCACGCCAATCGTAAAAGGAACGCGTGCCAGGATGAGACTCTTGATTACTCAGGTGATGTTACGCACGCCTTTCGAGAGCCTTGAGCTGAGTCCGAGATCCCTTGCAAGAAGGTCCTCCCTTGAGGGGGGACCTTCTTGCCGGCAATGCCGGGCTCAACAGAAAGATCTCGGTGGCGTGCGTACCTTCAGTTACTCAGATCTAAAAAAATAATGCACCTTGGCAAAGGTGCCATTAACCCATTAAAAAACTTGAATTTTCATTTTTTTGACATGCGCAATACTATTTGCAGCGTACGAGCTTACCAGCTCATGAGCTGATGAGTTCTTACGCTTGTATGCATCACTATCAAAGATGAACGTGAACGCCATCAAAACCAATCACGGGAAAATGACCATGCGCTCCTACCAGATAGACGAATTTACGCCGGAACAGATCGCGACCATCATCAAACGGTTTACGGGAAAGGGATATGCCAGCGCCATCTCCCAGCTTTTTCAAATTCCTCTGCCCGCTGAGCTTTGGAGCCCCGAGCAAAAAGAGCATGCAGATTCCTGCGGACCCTTTTATATGGCCATCGAAACCGGCAGGGACTGGGTCCGGCTGGAATTTCTGGTCCGTGCCCAACAGATTCTGCGCTGCTCGTGCGTCGCCTACGCCACTAAGGAACAATGCGAGTATATGATGGACTATCTGGATACCACTCTCAGGGAATGGGACATTCCCGTCTGAAATGGCCTGCCCTAAACTCCAGAACCTTCCTCCCCGATGGGCACATTTCTGTCTGGGAATCGAAAACTTCATAACCCGCGAGCTGCAAACCGATCTCAGAGGCACGACCCTCCTTGTGGCCTATTCAACGGGCCTTGATTCCACAGCCCTTCTGTACATTTTCCATCTGCTGGCCCCCCGTCTTGATCTGCACCTGACTGCCGCCAATCTCAATCATATGCTCCGTCCCGAAGCGGTCCAGGAACAGGACATCGCCCGGGCCACCTGTGCAGAATTGCAGATCCCCTTTTGGGGAGAGTGTGCAGACGTCACTGCCTTTGCCAGACAAAAAAAAGTCGGGCTCGAAGAAGGTGCCCGGCTGCTCAGATATGATTTTCTGGAAAGAGTACGCCAGGAGGTCGGAGCATCCTCTATCCTCACAGCCCATCATGCCGACGATCTGGCCGAAGATGTTCTCATGCGCATTGCACGCGGCACTGGCTGGCCTGGACTGGCCGGAATGCAGGGGGTTGTGCCTGAACGCAAGATCCTTCGCCCACTCCTTAAAACTCCCAAAAAACTTCTGCGGGCATTTTTGGAATACATGGATGTATCCTGGGAGGAAGACCACAGTAACCAGGATATGACCTTTCTGCGCAACCGGGTCAGATATGAGATACTGCCATTGTTTCTCAGAGAAAACCCGGCATTTCTCGAAACCATCAATCAGCTGTGGAAGATGGGACGGGCGGATCAGAACTACTGGGAAAACAAGGTGGGAGAATACGTGGGTGACAAAAATACGGTTGTGATCCCGTCTGCCCTGCGCACCCTTGATCAGGCACTACGTTGTAGAATCATCAAACACACCGTGGAAACCTTAGGACCTGGCCAGGCCTTGGCTGCGGCCATCTTCAAACTGGACGATCTGTGGCAAAAAAAGGCCACCGGGAAAACCATCCAGTTCCCCGGGGATAAAGTGGCGACGATTACGAGGGCAGGAATCCGGTTCGGCAAAAAAAAATAACGTGATAAACCACACCTTCGTTTGAGATACGAGATGGTTGCAACGAATTCTGATTTCGCTTCAAGACAATCACACGGCCCACTGCGCACTACCCCTTCATTCTTTATTTCCCCAATATCTCCCGACTTCCTGCCGGTTTTCCTCCAAATATTTTTCTACCGTTCCAGGCACCAGAAACCGCAGGCTGCGACCTGTGGCCCATTTCGTACGGATCATGGACGCGCTGATATCCAGACGGGGCATCTCCAGATAACAGATATCCATGAAGTCACCGGG
>Ga0265294_10006966_pt1 | contig 13500 bp, 7 predicted proteins | sample MunlanPumphouse3_FD_192504 | JGI IMG/M metagenome (GOLD analysis project Ga0265294, IMG submission 192504) | Groundwater microbial communities from a municipal landfill in Southern Ontario, Canada - Pumphouse #3 | ecosystem: Environmental > Aquatic > Deep subsurface > Groundwater | place... | reverse complement strand
AATGATGCAATTAAATGAGGTGCTGGATAACACCAATAGAGGAGAATTTATTGCTACCCATCTTTTTCAAAATGATAATAATTTAGGCAATGTGAGTGTGAACGAGAGGATAAATGATTTAGGAGTGGAGATTCTGCCCACTATCTTTTTTAATCGGGAAAGCTCTGTCACAGGTGTCCCAGGAACTGGGATATACAATAATATAGTTAATAGCTATAAATTCTCAGCTTCTCCCTTAAAAATGAATATTACCAGCTTTAATACTGAAACGGGTGCTATTTCAGTTACGGTTAAAATGCTTGATCCTGAACTTTCTTTAATTAATCAAAAGCTCATATTGATTTTAGCGCAGAACTCTATGGGAACCTATAATAATGTGGCAAGGCAATATCTCTATCATAATATAAATTTAACTGGACCGGGCGAAGAAGTAACAATCAACGATAATTTTTCCTATGATGCTTCTGTAGAGCCTGATAATATCTGGGCAATAGCCTTGGTAGAAGTTGATAATCAGGTTATTTTGCAAAGCACTTCCACTCTTTTATTACCTGAGTATTATCTGCGTTGTGCCTATGATTGGGAGGGAAATAATATCATTGTTGACCCCAATTCCAATTTTCTTTCGGAACCGTTATGGATATTCAATCTCGGGGCAGCGGACACTTTTAATATGAGAATAGTGGTGGATGATGCTCCAGCCAACTGGTATTTCAATTATTGCGATGAAGAAGGAAATTGCTATCCGGGTGGTATTTCTATGCCCTTAAACCTGAGTTCTGGACAGGTGAAAGGTTTTCATCTCAATCTAATAGTAGGTTCTACTGGTACTGCTCATTTCCATTTTGAACTCACTTCTCCTAATCTTGGCACTTATAACATTCCTTTTATCTGTCACACCAGTGACCCTATACAGGATGATATTATCCAGGTTCCTGCTGTGATGATTCTTAAAGCAAACTCACCTAATCCCTTTAAAAATATGACTTCCTTTTCTATATCTGCAAATAAAGCAGGTTATGCCACTATTCAAATCTTTAATCTAAAAGGAGAGCTGGTAGCAGAAACTAATTCTCACTCTATTTATCAGGGAGAGAATAAGATAGATTGGAAAGTGCCGTCCCATTTGCCTAATGGAATCTATTTTTACAGACTTAAGGAACAACCTGCATCTTTAGCAAAAATGCTCTTGCTTAAATAGTAACTTTAAATCAGGCTAACTATATAGGGAGAAAGGAAATATGAAATTTGTGGATAGATTTCTTACCCGAACGGAACAAAAGGCAATTTTGGCTATTTGTGGTCTGGCTCTATTAGGTTTTATCCTGGGACAATTTGATGGTTTTCATAATTTGTTAGCTAAAAAAACTGCAACTCCAGAGACAACTGAAGAACTGGTGAAATCTGTCAAAGAAGATAAGCCAGTACAGATTGATATCCGAACCGCTTCTAAAGAAGAATTGATTCTTTTGCCCGGAATAGGTGAAAAACGTGCTCAGGATATAATTGACTATCGTAACCAATACGGTTTTAAAAGCACAGACGACCTTCTTCAGATAAAGGGTATTGGTGAAAAGACCTTAGCAAAAATGTTGCCCTCATTATTAATCTTTGGTAATCCAGAATTCACTCCAGAAAAACTCCCTGCTTCTGGGCAGGATACTTCTCAAATAGCTATATCTGATAAAGGTAAAAATACTGATAAAACATCAACTAACCAGAAAGCAACGGATGCCAAGAAGAAAACCTCCTCAGCTTCAGTTCCTAAAAGTCAGCTAACAAATATCGTAAATATTAATACTGCAGGAATAGAAGAACTTTGTACCCTGCCCGGTATTGGCGAAGTTAAAGCTCAAGCTATTATTGATTATCGCAATCAGAACGGTAAATTTAATGCGGTGGAGGATATCCTTAATGTTAAAGGAATTGGACCTAAAACTCTGGAAAAGATTCGTTCTCGCATTAAGGTATGACTATAATTTAAGCAATAAACAGTTTTTCCTCTACTACCCCAAAGCATATCTTTAAACTTTCCTGCTGGGGTTGATATTACTCTATCCCTTATCTTAGTGTTGTAACATTATTTTGAAAGTGAGTTAGACAAATCCTGAAAGGTTAGTCCTATTTATTGGGAAGTAATATTTTACCTCTCTAAGACATTCATATCTAAAAGGGGAATTATTAAAAGGCTGCGGGACCTCCAACTTAAAGAGGTTAATAGAACTAATTCAGTGCAACCATATATTTAAATAAATTTATATATTGTGATTTTATCACTTGAGTAAATAATAATCATTCATCAAATATTTCAATTTACCCGTTTAGCGATTAATTTATGTTCCCCCTTTCTTTTTATATTGCCCATCTCTTACCTTTTTCTTAGCTCCAGTAATGGGGAAGAGCTAAGAGAGAGCTAAGGAAGAGGGGAAAATTGGATAATAGGGAACTATCTGAATTTATACAAGTATGCAAAATTTAAACAATATACATTATAAAGTTGTTACTTTTATCTCTTCTAACTATCCAGAGTTTGAAGAAAATTAACCTTCAAAAATAAAAACAGTTGGTTATAAATATATAATAGAATTAAATAAAGCAAGATAATCTATATCCTTTAGCTAAAGTTTTCCTCTGTTAATTTACCTTCTCTAAGATTGTTAGTTCTTCGTTTTAATGCGCTCAAATAAAAAAACAAAAAATTTCCCGTTTAGAGGAATCACTTTTTATCCTAAATGCCGTTAAAACTATAAACATCCTGTTCTTTTTTAGAATAGTGAGATAAAGCTATAATACCTAAAATTATAATTCTTTGTATGCTACTTAGTTATACTTAAAAGCAAAGACCAAAAAATTTCCTAAATCTATAATATGATTTCTGGATGTAACGGTTAAAGATTTGCAGACCAGATAACATCTTTATTTGATGCATATGCAAAACAATTGACAATTAGATAATATAAAATTTCTCTGCAACTTAAGGTTTGAAAGAGGTAAAAAGGATGGAGTAAAATAATCTGTAGCCAGTCATACAGGTGATACAATCTGATATATAGGGGGTTATTTATGAAGATATTACATACATCCGATTGGCATTTAGGGGGAAGTTTATTTGGCAGAAAGCGTGATGAAGAGCATATTTTATTTCTTGATTGGTTGATAAAACTAATAGAAAAAGAAAAGATTGATGTTCTTCTGGTTTGCGGTGATATTTTTGATTCTTCTCTTCCCAGCAATAGGGCTCAGGAAATGTATTATAACTTTCTCTGCCAGGTAAACTTAACTAATTGTCATAATGTGGTAATTATCGGGGGAAATCATGATTCGCCATCATTATTAAATGCGCCCTCCAAATTACTTAAATATTTAAATATTTATATAATTGGTTCTAAAACCGATTCTATTGAAGATGAAGTAATTCTACTTACAGATAGGAATAAAGAGCCTCAAGCAGTGATTTGTGCCGTTCCCTTTCTTCGTGAAAGAGATTTACGATTAATGGAATTTGGTGAAAGCTTGCAGGATAAAGAGCAAAAACTGGTTGCTGGTGTAACTAATCATTACCAACAGGTCTTTGAATGTGCATTTAGAATGGCTAATGGACTGCCCGTAATAGCGATGGGACATCTTTTTGTTTCTGGCGCTATTTTACAGGAAGGTGAAGCAGTTAGAGAACTCTATATGGGTAATTTAGGTCATATTCCCGGGGATATTTTTCCTGCTGAACTTGATTATGTTGCTCTGGGTCATCTACATCGTCAACAAGAAGTTGCCAATAGAGTGAATGTTCGTTATTCAGGTTCTCCTATCCCTCTCTCTTTTAAAGAAGCAGAAACGGAAAAATCTGTTCTGGTGGTTGAACTGGATAATCCTGTAATACAGGTAAAAGCAGTAGAAATTCCTTCTCAAATCCGTTTAATTCAAATTCAAGGTGATTGGGATACCATATCCTCGGAACTGATTCAACTAAGAGATGAGAATCAAGAATGCTGGTTAGACATTAATTATACTGGAAACGATATCCGCACCAATTTGAAAGAGAATATATTAAGTCTTTGTAAGGGATATAATTTACAACTATTACGTCTGCAAAACGAACAGGTCATTAAACGTGTCCTGGCTCGTCAAAATTTAGAGGAGACCCTGGATTCTCTTAATCCTCAAGAAGTTTTTCGTAGATGTCTGGAACAAAATAAGATTGGAGAACCTCTGGCGGAAGAACTCTGGCAATGCTATAATGAAGCGCTTCAAGTGCTTTCTGAAAAAGATATTAATGCAGAGTGAGGGAAAATGCGAATTAATAGATTGAGATTTAAGAACTTAAATTCCTTACCTGGAGAATGGGAAATTGATTTTACTCATCCAGCTTTTATAGAAAATGGTATTTTTGCCATTACTGGTCCCACTGGAGCAGGAAAATCCACTATTCTGGATGCTATCTGTCTTGCTCTTTATGGAGAAACACCTCGTTTGAATAAAATCTCAAGTTCCACCAATGATATTATGTCTCTTCATACCGGAGAATGTTTTGCAGAACTGGAATTTACTACGAATAAAGGAAATTTCAGGATTAGATGGAGTCAAAAACGTGCTGGATTTAGACCAGATGGCAATTTACAATCACCCAAACATGAAATTGCCAAAGCCGATACCGGAGAATTGCTGGCGGAAAGTATTACTACCGTTAAAGAAGAAGTAGAAAAAGTCACGGGAATGGATTTTAAACGTTTTACTCGTTCTATGATGTTAGCTCAGGGTGGATTTGATGCTTTCCTGAAAGCTAATGTTAATGAGAGGTCTGAAATCCTGGAAGAAATCACCGGTACTGAAATTTATAGCGAAATTTCTATGACTGTATATGCCAGAAAAAATGAATTTAAGCAAGAACAAGATAAACTTGAAGCCGCACTCGGTGCAATACATTTATTAACTGAAGAAGAAGTTCAAGAGCTTGAGTTAAAATCCGATGAACTACAAAAACAAATAAAATCTCTCAAAGAAGAACAAGAATTATTAAAAAAACAGCTAAAATGGGCAGAGGAAATTGAAAGGTTAAACAAGGAAATCAACGATACTAATCGGAAGTTACAAGATTTAGAAGAGGAAAAAAAGAATTTTGCTCCTCAACAGGAAAGATTGAATAAAGCAAAGAAAGCCCAACTATTTTTTGCTGATTTTAAGGAAATAGAAAATTTAAAACTGAGGCTGAAAGAGTTTGAAGAAGAATTGCTAAAGTTAAAATCAGAAGAAGCAGATATCTTAGAAAGCCAGAAAGCGATTAATTCTATCCTGGGAGAAAAAACAACACAACTAAAAGAAGCAGAAGCCAAAAATACTGAGAAACAGAAGTTATTCAAGCAAATAAGGGAACTTGACCTTGTGATTAATAACCAACGAAAGAATTTAACTGATTGGGAAACCGAATTTAAACAACTTAGTAATGAAAAAGAAGCACTGATTACTTTCATAAATGAACAGGAAGATATATTAAAGAAAAAACAAAATAATTTAAGCGAAATAAGTCAGTATCAGACAGAGCATTCCGCTGATTCCGTTCTCCCTTCTTCCTGTCAGGATTTAATCAGTCAACTCAAGCAATTAAATAGCTTTGCCCAGGACATTATCAATACTCAGAAAAAGAAAGAAAAAATAGAGTCTTTATTAAAAAGTAAAGACCTTTCTGAAATGGAAGAACAGTTAAAACTATATAACCTTCAATTGCAGGAAATTGACCTTGCTATTCAGAATCTACAGAAAGAATTTCAGGAAAATTTGAACGGCAGAGCTCTTTCTTTTTATCAAAAGAAATTACAGGATAATATCCGTCTTTCTTCAGAGTTGGATAACCTGAAAAATCAATATAATACCTATGTTAAAACACTGGATAGAGCAAGATACCTGAAAAACGAAATTCAATCCGGGGAAAAGAAGCTTAAAGAAATTATAGAAAACTTGAATGAAATCAGGAGTCAACTTGATTCCGCAAAGGCAAAAGTTCAATCTCTAACAGAAGAATATCATCTGGCTCAAAAAGTTAGCGACCTTGAAGAAGAAAGGAAAAAACTCAAAGATGGAATTCCCTGCCCTTTATGTGGCTCTTTGGAACATCCTTACGTTAAAGGTATGGTTCCTGAACTGGATTCTTTGAAAATTGAACTGGAAGAAGCAAAAAAAGAATTGGAAAGATTGCAAAAAGAATTGAGTAAACTGGAAAAAGCACAAAGTGAAACTGAAGCAAAAATAAAGGTGGAACAAGAGGAACGTGATAATCTGGATTTATCAGAACAGAAAACTATTCTGGATGGGAAAAGAGCTCAACTTGGTTTAGAGGAAATCTCCGATAGCATTTTATCGGAGACGCGGAAAAAGTTAAATGAGGAGAAACAACAACTGGAAAGCCTCGTTCAGAAAGCTGATGAACTTAATAGTAAGATTGAAGGATACCAGCAAAATAAAAATAAACTTCTGAAAGAACTGGAAGATTTAAAAGACCGGAAAAACGAATGCGAAAAAGAGATTACTAAGCTACAATCAGAATTAAAGCAATATTCTTCTCAGCTAACTGAACTTCAGGATAAAGAATTTACTCTCAGACAGGAGATTAGCGCTCGCCTTAAACCTCTAAAATTGGACTTAGCTCTGCAGGATGAACCTCTTAAGCTTATCCCTGTTCTGGAAAAAAGAAACGCTACCTGGGAAAATTATATTAAACAGCAAAGAGATCTTCAAGCTGAAATTCAAGAAAAAAGTGCCGTCCTTAAAGAGAAAAGAAATAACCTTATCCATACACAAGAAGGGATTGATAAACTGGTTCACAAAATAGAAGAAGAAAAAGAAGCTCTTCAGCAGAATATGATTCTCAGAAAAGAAAAACTGGATGATGAATCAGTTGATGAAGCTGAACAAAACTGGGAAAATTATTTGAAAAAACTACATTCTGAGGCAGAAGAGTTCAGTAAAAAACTCATTGAAATTGAAACTAAACTGAAGTCAAACAGAAAGCTTCAAAATAAGCAAGAGGAACAGATTAAAAACCAGGAAAAACAGCTTGAAAGTTGCAAGAAAGACTTTTTGCTTAAGATTGAACCCTTAGGTTGTAAAGATATTGAAGATTATAAGGATTCCCTGCTCAATCAAGAAGAATTACAAATTTTGCAAGAAACTCAAGATGACTTGAGCTCTCGTTTTCAAGCTCTTCAAACTCAACTTAATTCGTTTTATACTCAGCTTAATGAATTACAAAAGAACAATCTTACAGATAAGACAGTAGCAGTATTAAGTGAAGAGATTAAAAATTGTCAGGAAAAGCTGGAAGATTTGAATCGGGAAGTTGGTGTATTGGAAACCAAACTAAATGAAAATCAGGAGCAACTTAATATCCATAGCCTGCAAAGTGAAAAAATTGAAGCTCATAAAAAAATCTTGCAACGCTGGGAAAAACTTGCTGAATTGATAGGCTCTGCAGATGGGAAAAAATACCGTAGCTTTGCACAGGGTATAACTTTTGAAATTTTGATTGCTAATGCCAATCAACAATTAGCAAATCTTTCTCCTCGTTATCTTCTGGTACGAGATGATAAAATACCGCTGGATTTATCTATTATTGATTCCTTTCAAGGAGGAGAAATCAGAACTATTAAAAATCTTTCTGGTGGTGAAAGCTTTATAGTTAGTCTGGCTCTTGCATTGGGTCTATCCAGAATGTCCAGCAAAAAAATAAGCATTGATTCACTGTTTCTGGACGAAGGTTTTGGTTCACTGGATGAAGAAAGTCTGGAAATTGCTTTGCAGAATTTAGCTGCTCTAAATAATGAAGGAAAACTTATTGGTATCATTTCTCATATACCTGCTATCAAAGAAAGAATCAGCACTCAAATCCAGGTCATTCCGCAAGAAGGAGGTATCAGTAAAATTGAAGGTATTGGTTGTAGAGAAATAAAATAGAGATAGCGACTATAATTCCTGGAACTATAGTCCCCCCATATCCAAAAAAATTATACTTTCCCTTTATCTCAATTTGATTAAGGGGATAACAATAATACTTACAAGCAAAGAGCTTTTTTACTATTACTGCTGAGTTACAGAATACTCCCTATGGCAGAGAAAAATGAAGCAATAGACCCAAAAATAATAAAAGTTAATACAATGGATATGGCAATGACAATTAAATAATCTAATACCCAATTCTTTCTGTTGGGATTCTCATCTTTGCTGGCTAACCAAACTATAATCATAATAATGTTTACTATCGGTATAGCCATCAATAAAAAAGTTACCAGCCATTGCCCTATACTCATTACGGGAGCAACATTTTGATAAGGATAATAATCATTTCTTTCTTGTTCCATGGGGAACCTCCTTTATTTTCTCTGTAAATAATACATCCTTAATAAATGTCAAGTAAAAACATTATTATGGTTTAGATTTATTTGTTTGGGAGCCTTCTTACTTGTCTTGATCAATAAACCAAAAACAATCCAAATCAATATTAATTTGAAAATGAATCTGATATCAATGTCATTTTAAATTAGCATATATCATCCGTCTAAACTGACACAATCAAAACTGTTTAATATCTATCAATTTGGAAAATACAAAATCATTTCTAACTTTTAACTATGCTTATAATTGAATTCCTGCTATTTAAAGAAAAAAATCTTAAGTTTTACCAGCCTTCCTAGTCATTTTGTTTCATAAATCCATATAATTTTAGTTCTTCACTTAAAAATTTAAATGTTATTCCTCTGCATGAGTTCTAAACCATTCATTAACCCTATTTTGCACCTCTTGCTTTTGTTGGTCTGTCAGTTTGTTCTCTATACTTTTCACATAGTGTTCTGCATAAATACATCCATTTCTGTAAGAAATTAGATACCAATAATAAGCTTCCTTATAGTCCTGTCTTACTCCTTCTCCATTTGAATAACATATACCAAGATTAAATTGAGCTTTTTCATCACCCTGTTCAGCGGCAGCTTTAAACCAGCGAAAGGCTTCATTATAGTCCTGTCTTCCACCTTTACCATTGTAATAAAATACTCCAAGCTTGTTTTGAGCTTTTTCATCACCCTGTTCAGCGGCAGCTTTAAACCAGCGGAAGGCTTCATTATAGTCTTGTTTTACTCCTTTTCCAAAATAATAACAATTTCCTAGCATTTTTTGAGCTTCAGCAAGTCCTTGTTCCGCGGCAGTTTTATACCAGCGGAAGGCTTCCTTATAGTCCTGTTTTACTCCATTTCCATTTGAATAACATATACCAAGATTATATTGAGCTTTTGCATGACCCTGTTCAGCTGCAGCTTTATACCAACGGAGTGCTTCATTATAGTCATGTTTTACTCCTTCTCCATTTAAATAACATATACCAAGATTATATTTAGCATTTGCATAACCCTGTTCAGCGGCAGCTTTAAACCAGCGGAAAGCTTCCTTAAAGTCTTGTTTTACTCCTTCTCCATTTGAATAACATATACCAAGATTACATTGAGCTATAGGATTCCCTTGTTCTGCTGCAGCTTTAAACCATTTAAACGCTTCTTTGTCATTAGCAGGGATCTCGTCAGTTCCATTTAAATAAGTTAATCCGAGAAGAACCTGTGAATTTACATCACCCTCTTCCGCCTTTTTAATATACTCATTTAGTTCGTTTTCATTCATTATACACCTCTCCTAAAATTATTTGATGTTATTCATCGTTAGTATGATTAAAAAGTTATTTTTACTTGTCAAGAAGAATTATCTTTATTAGGTAATTAAATTGTATAATTTTATTGAATTAGCTCCAGTATTTTTTATCCAGAGTACGGTATTGGATAGCTTCAGAGATATGGTCGCTGATGATATTTTCTTGTTCTTCCAGGTAGCTATATTACGAGCAACTTTTAATATACTGTCAAAAACTCGGGCAGAATATCCTATACTGTCACTGGCATTTTGCATAAGAGCCTGGCTTTGAAGGTCAAGTTTACAGTATTTTCTTAGAAATTTAGTATAGTGTCTTTCTAATAAAACTATTATAAAAATAAGCTCATATATTATAAAAAATCATAGTTAAAAGAAGATATTAAGTCCTTTAACTATCCCTATTCTTTAGGATGAGTCTTAAACCATTCATTAACCTTATTTTGCACCTCTTGCTTTTGTTGATATGTTAATATATCTTCTATCCTTTTTACATCTTGTTCTGCAGCAGTATATCCATTTCTGTAAGAAATTAGATACCAATAATAAGCTTCCTTATAGTCTTGTATTACTCCTAATCCATTTGAATAACATACACCAAGATTATATTGAGCTTTTGCATGACCCTGTTCAGCTGCAGTTTTAAACCAGCGGAAAGCTTCATTATAATCTTGATTTACTCCTCGTCCATAAAGATAAAATATCCCAACATTATATTGAGCCTGTACTAGTCCGTGTTCAGCGGCAGCCTTATACCAGCGGAAAGCCTCATGTTCATCTTGATTTACTCCTTGTCCATTAAGATAACAAAGGCCGAGATGAATTTGAGCCCATGCTAATCCTTGTTCGGCGGCAGCCTTAAACCAGCGGAAAGCCTCATTATAATCTTGATTTGCTACCCGTCCAAAATAATAATAATATCCGAGCCTATATTGAGCTTCAGCATCACCTTGTTCAGCGGCAGTCTTAATCCAGCTTAAACCCTCTTTATAATCATCATTTGCTATAATATAACATAGCCCAAGCATATTTTGAGCTTTTGAATAACCTTGTTCAGCGGCAGCCTTCAACCACCTAAAAATCTCATTATAATCTCTTTTGAATCCAGGACTATAATAATAATAATACAACCCGAGCTTATATTCAGCTTCTGCAATTCCTTGTTCAGCGGCAGCCTTATACCAACGAACAGCCTCATTATAGTCTTGTTTTACTCCTTGTCCATTTTCATAACATAGCCCGAGCTCATATTGAGCCTCAGCATCACCTTGTTCAGCAGCAGCACTATATAAACGGAATGGCTCTATATCCTTACCATAAAATAGCTTGAGCGCATATGGAGCATTTGCACCTCTTTGTTTAACAATCTTGTACAAATGAAAAGTTTTGATATAATCTTGTTTTATTCCTTGGCCATTATAATAACAAAGCATGATCATATAGTTAGCTTCTACTAATCCTTGATCAGCGGCGGCTTTAAACCAGCGGAAAGCTTCATTATAGTCCTGTTTTATTCCTTGGCCATTATAATAACACCAGCCAAGATTATATTGGGCTTCTGTATAACCTTGATCAGCTGCGGCCTTAAACCAGTGGAAGGCTTCATTATAATTTCTTTCTACTACTTGTCCTAATTCATAATATACACCAAGCATATATTGGGCATTGGCATTTCCTTGTTCAGCGGAGGCTTTATACCATCTGAAAGCCTCATTATAGTCTTGTACAACTCCTTGTTCATTTTCATAACATAGCCCAAGTTTACATTGAGCTAATGCAAATCCTTGTTCAGCGGAGGCTTTATACCATCTGAAAGCCTCATTATAGTCTTGATTTACTCCTTGACCATTTTCATAACATAGTCCGAGTTCATATTGAGCATCTGCAAGTCCTTGTTCAGCCGCAGCTTTATACCAGTGGAAAGCTTTATTGTAATCTTGATTAACTCCTTGGCCACTATAATAACACCATCCGAGCTTATATTGAGCTTCAGTTATACCTTTTTCAGCAGCAGCTTTAAACCAGTAGAAAGACTCATTATAATCTTGATTTACTCCTTGTCCATTTGAATAACATACACCGAGCATATATTGAGCCTTGGCATTTCCTTGTTCAGTAGCAATTTTATACCAGTGGAAAGCTTCATTAAAGTCTTGCGTTTTACCTTTTTCTAAGTAATAACAATTTGCAATAAAATATTGTGCTTTAGTAAGTCCTTGGTCAGCTACATCTTTAAACAATTGAAAAGCTTTATTATAATCCTCATATATATAATAATAACATAAACCAAGATTAAAAAGTGCAAGTAGATCATTATTTATAATCATATATTTGAACATTTGAATAGCATCAAAATCTTCTTGTCTTATTTCCTTTCCGTTTTCATAGCGTAATCCAAGGTAACTTTGAGCTATAATATTTCCTTGTTCAGCGGCAGCTTTAAACCAGCTGAAGGCTGCATTATAGTCTTGATACACTCCTTTACCATAATAATAACAAACTCCAAGATTATATTGAGCTTCTGCAAATCCTTGTTCAGCAGCAGCTTTAAACCAGCGGAAAGCCTGATTGTAATCCTTTTCTATACCATTACCATCATAATAAGCTCTTCCAATATAATATTGAGCTTCTGCATCTCCTGATTTAGCCTTTTGCATTAAGGAGTCATTATAAGCAGGTAATACTCTTAAAAAAGTTAAATATATTAGACCTATGATGATAAATATAAGCCATTCCATTATATTTACTCTCCTTTATAAATCTTTCAATTGTAATTTATTTGGTAGATTAAATTAGTCAAGGAAAAAATTATTTTGTAAAAGCAAGCTGATAGAAAGAATTATGTGTCTTGAACGAATTTCTATAAATAAAGATTTTATCAAATATATCTAATTAATGGTATAAGAGCTGATTTAGCTTGACATAAAAACAATATTGTTTAGGAGAAAGAATATAAAAAGCAGCAGGAGAAACGATGAAGAAAATAATATTTTTGTTAGTTTTCATAAGCCTGGCAGGCTATCTAATCGGTCAATATGTTCCAGTAGAGATTATTAATAATGCAGAAGATTATTTAGGCAAGCAATTGGTAACAAGATTTCGGGATGAAATTCGGAAATCACCGTCTTATACTGTAACCTATTCTTCTGATGAACCTCATTTTAAAGTTAAGATTGATACTATGGATAGATATAAAGGTGATAGTATCTATGAGGGTATATCTACTATCTATAATTACACTATTTTAATAACTGTAAATGGCATAGATATTTATTGTTATTCTCAATTAGGATATGCGGGAAAGGATGTGCTTGATGAAGTGGCGTTTCAGATGTATTCTGACCTAGATGAATTTATAGAAACCTTCAAGTCCTACTTGATTCAGCTACTGGAAGAATATGAGTAGAGGTTTTTACCTATAATCCTTATCTGATAAAACAAAGTGGATGGTTAAAAATAGCTATTCAAATTGTAGTCGTAATAAGGAGTTAAGAAAAAAAGAGTTACATAACTATAATTAAATAAAATTACCTATCTGAAAACAGAGATTTACAATAAATCTGAGTTTAATAAACAATATAATCGTTCTAAAAACCTTAAATAGAAGCTAAAGGTAAAAACCGGAAAATGTTCCTGAATAAATTACAAAACAATGAGTTGAATTTTATACCACTATTTGATACTCAACTATTTTGTTCAAAACTATTTCCTTTACTCTTACCTCCACTTTTATACTAAGGCAACCTCATTTCACCTGATTTCTCTCTTCCAAAATTGAGAGTTAAAATAAGAATTTATATCACGCTTTATATTAAAACTCTT
>Ga0265294_10006964_pt1 | contig 13501 bp, 11 predicted proteins | sample MunlanPumphouse3_FD_192504 | JGI IMG/M metagenome (GOLD analysis project Ga0265294, IMG submission 192504) | Groundwater microbial communities from a municipal landfill in Southern Ontario, Canada - Pumphouse #3 | ecosystem: Environmental > Aquatic > Deep subsurface > Groundwater | place... | reverse complement strand
AATCGTAGTATAACCACTTCCCGGCCACGCAGTTGATACATTTGCAGGACGTATTACCCTTTTATCGTCATCAATAAAATTAAATATATCACTCTTCGACCAAGTGTGATTTCCCATAGTGATAATATCAACTCCCTGATCGAACATATCATCAGCTGTCTGTCTTGTCATACCTAATCCTGCAGCGGAATTCTCTCCGTTTGCTATCACGATGTCAAGAGAGAACTCTCTGATGATCCCGTAAAGTTTATCACGTATTGCTTTTCTGCCGGGAGCCCCGACAACATCTCCGATAAATAGAATATTCAACAACTAACCTCCGTTATCACTTTAAGACATTATAGCATAAAAAAAGCCGCACATTACTGTGCGGCTCTACCTCTCGGGGTCTTATTTCGCGTAATCAGTTGCTCTGGTTTCCCTGATGATGTTGACTTTGATCTGTCCCGGATAATCCAGTTCCTCTTCGATCTTCTTGCATATTTCTCTGGCTTTCAGATTCATTTCATCATCTTTAATAGATTCCGGTCGAACCATTATCCTGATCTCTCTGCCCGCCTGTATCGCGTATGATTTCTCAACGCCTTCGAACGAATTAGCGATTTCTTCAAGTTTCTGGATCCTCTTGATATAAGTCTCAAGATTTTCACGTCTGGCTCCCGGTCTTGCAGCAGATATAGCATCTGCAGCTGCTACAAGCACTGATATGAGATTATCAGGTTCAACATCTCCATGATGTGACATGATCGAGTTGATAACTATCGGTCCTTCCTTGTACTTTCTTGCTACGTCACCACCAAGCGTAATATGTGAGCCTTCCATCTCGAAGTCCACAGCCTTGCCGATGTCATGAAGCAACCCGGCTCTCTTCGCAGCCATTGTATCAAGTCCGAGTTCGGCGGCCATCATTCCTGTGATCCAACATACCTCTAGTGAATGTTGAAGTACATTCTGACCATAACTTGTTCTGTATTTCAATTTTCCGAGAAGTCTTATAAGCTCCGGATGAAGACCTATTATCCCAGTCTCAAATACAGCTCTGTCACCTTCCTGCTTTATGGTGTTTTCTACTTCTTTTCTTGCCTTCTCAACCATTTCTTCGATCCTTGCAGGGTGTATTCTACCGTCTACTATCAATTTCTCGATAGTTATCCTTGCTATCTCACGCCTTACCGGATCAAAGCTCGACAGTATAACAGCTTCAGGAGTATCATCAATAATAAGATCGACTCCTGTTATGGTCTCTATTGCTCTGATGTTTCTACCTTCACGTCCTATTATCCTGCCCTTCATTTCTTCATTAGGCAATGTTACAACAGAAACAGTGTTCTCAGAAACATGATCAGCCGAATACCGTTGGATAGTATTGACGATTATTTCCTTGGCCTTCATATCTGCCTTTTCTTTCGTCTCTTCTTCCATCTGTCTGAGCATCAAAGCCATATCATGACTGAATTCCTGTCTGGCCTCATCAAGAACAAAATCTCTTGCATCTTCAACAGTTAATCCGGAAATTTTCTCAAGTTCAAAAATTTTCTGTCTTTCTATCTCTCTTGCTTTCTCTTCCATAGCAAGAACATCACTTACTCTTGATTCCAGTGCTTGTTCTTTCTGGTCAAGGACCTCGATCTTTCTGTCCAGGTTTTCTTCCTTCTGATCAAGACGATTTCTGTCTCTCTGTAGTTCTGATTTCTTTTCCTTAATATCTTTTTCAAGTTCAAGCCTGCTCTTGTGTATCTCCTCCTTGGCTTGCAGAAGGAGCTCTCTTTTCCTGTTCTCTCCTGTTTTCTGCGCATCTGCTAATGCTTTCTGCGCTTCTGTCTCAGCATTGTCTCTGGCTTCATCAATACTTTTCTTCTTTTTACTGAATCCAAACTGATAAAAAGCTGTAATTACAGCTATTCCAATGACCAAACCGATGACCAGGCCAATAACGACACTTAACGTATCTATGGCAATCACCTCCAATATTTTGTTTTCAAGTTGCATATATTCCAAAACGAAATTTATACTCTTAATATTTTATTGATCTTTAATCATTGTGTCAATAGCCAAAAATGCATCATGTTATTGATGCATTTTCAACAAATAATAGATTCAAACAAGATCAGATGGGTATATTTCTCTTTTCATATAGTGGGTATGAAGAAGCTCATGAGCTAAATGACTATTGGGTTCTCCAAGAAATTTCCGGTACAGTTCAGAAACCTGTGAATTCTTGTGAGATTTTCTTTCGGGTAGAACAAGATCTTCTTCGTATAACGCTTTAGCTCTTTCTTCTCTTATGTCAATGTCCATAAGATCTTGCGCAAAAACCTGCGGCTGGCCTCCGCCGCAAACACAGCCACCGGAACATCCCATGATTTCAATAAATGTATATTCGGGTGCCTCACCTTTCTTTATTGCGTCAAGAAGATCCCTTGCTTTAGCTGTGCTGTGGGCAACCGCTACACGTAGTTTGTGACCGCCGATCTCGAGTTCGGCTTCCTTCACCCCTTGAATTCCTCTGACATCTTGCAACGCTATCACAGGCATTTCCTTTTCGTTGAGAATATCCGCCACGGTTCTAAGTGCAGCTTCCATAACGCCGCCTGTAGCCCCGAAAATAACTCCTGCTCCTGTGTATTCGCCAAGAAGATCATTATCCGGTCCTTCATCAGGCAATCTTGTGTAATCGATACCTGCTTCTTTTATCATTCGCGCAAGCTCTCTTGTAGTAAGCACGGCATCAACATCTTTTAATCCGTCTTTATTTACCATTTCTTCTCTGTATGCTTCAGTTTTCTTAGATGTACAAGGCATGACAGAGACAACATAGATATCTTTAGGATCGATATTATTGATTTTGGCATAATATGACTTGATTATTGCTCCCATCATCTGATGAGGAGATTTACATGTGGATAAATTGTCAAGAAATTCAGGATAATAAAACTCAGCAAAACGAATCCAACCCGGTGAACAGGATGTTATCATAGGAAGAACACCACCATTCTTTACACGGTTCAGAAGTTCTGTTCCTTCTTCCATTATCGTCAGATCGGCAGCAAAATTTGTATCATATATTTTATCTGCTCCCAATCTTTTCATTGCTGCAAACATTTTCCCTGTGGTTCTTGTTCCTATTGGATATCCGAATTCTTCTCCGATTGCAGCACGAACAGCAGGAGCTACTTGCATAACAACATGCTTTGTCGGATCGTTGATCGCATCCCAGATATCTTCTGTGACCTCTCTTTCATAAAGAGCACCTACAGGACAAGCTATTATACACTGACCGCAATAAATACAAGGTGCGTCAGCCATACTGATGTCATATGCAGGTCCAATTTTAGTTTCGAAACCTCTGTTTATAAAAGAGAGTACACCAATTCCCTGCTTTTCACAGGCTGCAACGCAACGACCACATAATATACATTTGCTGGGGTCTCTCTGAATAGAATAAGATTTAGTGTCCGGAACACTTTTGCTCTTAACACCTTTAAATGTAGTCTGTCTTATCCCATATTGTTCAGCAAGTGTCTGCAGTTCGCAGTGTTTATTCCTGATGCACTCAAGGCACTCTGAATTATGGTCTGATAAGATGAGTTCAAGTGTGGATTTCCTTGTGCTTCGAACCTTATTTGTATTAGTCCTGACCACCATCCCGTCTGCAACAGGTTGAACACATGAAGCTGCAAGAGATCGCGCACCTTCGATTTCAACAAGACAAACTCTGCAGGCTCCCACTTCATTTACATCTTTCATATAGCAAAGAGTAGGTATTTTCACCCCTGCTTCATGAGCAGCTTCAAGAACAGTATAATTTGAGGGTACAGTGATCTTATTTCCATCTATTGTCAATGTAACTTTGTTCACGTTGTTGAGCTCCTTTACTATATATAGCTATTTCCTAATCACCGCGCTGAATTTACATGCTTCTTCACATGCACCGCATTTGATGCACTTTGCCGGATCTATCTCGAAAACAGTTTTACCTACTTCTCCGCTGATACAGCCTACCGGACATTTCTTAGCACATAATCCGCATTTTCTGCATTTATCGGCGATAATGAAAAAATTCGTAAGTGCTTTACATACACCGCATTCACATTTCTTGTCGACGACATGCGATATATATTCATTTTTAAAGTAATGCAGTGTAGACAAAACGGGATTAGGTGCAGTCTGCCCCAGTCCACAGAGAGAACCGGCTTTTATTGCGACAGCAAGTCTTTCAAGGTCATCCAGATCTGACAGTTTGCCCTTCCCCGATGTGATTTTCTCAAGTATCTCAAGCATGCGCTTTGTCCCTATACGGCACGGAGCACATTTACCGCATGACTCTTCAACTGTGAATTCAAGGAAAAATTTAGCGATGTCCACCATGCAAGTATCTTCATCCATTACGATCATTCCGCCGGAACCCATCATTGAACCAAGTGCAATCAGGTTATCATAATCTATAGGTGTATCAAGATGATTTGCAGGTATGCATCCGCCGGATGGACCGCCTGTTTGAACTGCCTTAAAGGCTTTATCATTTGGTATCCCTCCGCCGATATCATAAACGATCTCGCGAACGGTAGTGCCCATTGGTATCTCAACTAATCCGACATTGTTTACTTTTCCACCTAAAGCAAAGACTTTAGTTCCTTTACTTTTATCTGTTCCTATCTTAGCAAATTCAGCTCCGCCGGAATGTACGATAACAGGAATATTCGCATATGTCTCTACGTTGTTCAGTATAGTTGGTTTACCGAAAAGACCTTTGATCGCAGGGAAAGGAGGTCTTGGTGTAGGCATTCCTCTTTTACCTTCTATCGATCGAAGTAGTGCAGTCTCTTCTCCGCACACAAATGCACCGGCACCAAGTCTGATCTCCATATCAAACTCAAATCCCGTCCCAAGTATGTTCTGCCCTAATAACCCATACTCTTTAGCTTGGGCGATAGCGATCTTCAGACGTTTTACTGCAGTTGGGTATTCTGCTCTTACATATACGTATCCGGTTTTCGAACCTATTGCATATGCAGCTAAAGCCATTGCTTCTATAAGGCTATGCGGATCCCCTTCTAATATAGACCTATCCATGAAGGCTCCGGGATCACCCTCATCAGCATTACAGCAAACGTATTTTGTTTCATTTACCTGCTTGGCGGCAAAATCCCATTTATTACCTGTTGGAAATCCTCCGCCTCCTCTTCCTCTAAGTCCTGATATCTTGACCTCGTTAATAACATCAGCCGGTTTCATTGTGGTCAAAGCCTTAGCTAACCCCTGATATCCATCTCGTGCAATATACTCTTCAATGTTTTCAGGATCTATCAGCCCGCAATTTCTCAGTGCTATCCTTCGCTGCTTTTTGAAAAAATTTGTTTCCTCAACATTGACAGGAAGCTCAGCTTCAGCTTCAGATCGTTTGACCATAAGTCTGGATAAGAACCTGCCGTTTATGAGATGCTCGGTGATTATATCTTCAACGTCTTTCAAGCTGACTCTATAATAAGTAACACCTTCAGGGTATACTACTACGACCGGACCATCCTCGCAGGCTCCGAAACAATCTGTTCTGATTACTTTGATCTCTTTCTCAAGATTATGTTTGATAAGAGAATCGTTAAAAGTATTGATGATCTCCACAGAATTCGAAGCAGCACAATCTGTTCCGGTGCACACCAATACATGAGCTCTGAAAATCTCCATTATCATGCCTCCCTGTATTTTCTGAGTATATCCGGTATTTCATCCGGTTCAAGTCTGCCGTACACATCCTGATTTATGGTGATTACAGGAGCAAGTCCGCAAGCACCTATACATCTGCATGCATTTATGGAAAACTTTCCGTCATCTGTACACTGTCCTGCTTTGATTCCAAGAATCTTTTCGATTTTATCAAGTATGAGATTTGATCCCTTAACATAGCACGCAGTCCCAAGGCAAACGCTTATTTCATATTCACCTTTAGGTTCAAGCGTGAAGAACGAGTAGAAAGTTACTACACCATAAACTTCAGCAACCGGAATGTTCAATCCTGTTGCTACTTTCTTCTGAACTTCCAATGGTAGATATCCGAATATATTCTGCGCTTCCTGAAGGACTGCGATCAGAGATCCGGGATTTTCCTTGTTCTGACAAATAAAACTATCCAGTTTGTCGAACTTCTCTTTCTGAGTTTCGGTAACATGGCTTGGCATCTGGCATCACCCCCCTAAATAAGTTAGCACTGTTCCAATTTACTATCAATAAATTACTTTCTGAAAACTGACGATTTATACAGTAATTTTACTTTGTTTTTGTTACTTATGGTACAAAAACAGCGATTTTAATATTTCTGTTATAATAATATCTTATAATTTTATTTTATTGATTTAGTTTTGCAGGTATATTATGAAAATGACTTTTAAGGTTGAGAATAAGGATGACGGAAAGAGGATCGTGGATGTGTTGAAAGACACATATGGGATGTCCTCAATGCTTACAAAGAGAATAAGGCTATACGGTTCTCTCAAAGTTAATACTGTTGACCACAGGATGATCGATCCGGCCTATAACGGAGATATCATCGATGTGGCATACGACGAAAGACCGGAAGAACCATTTGAAGTACCTGACCGCGAAGGCGTACATATAGTTTACTCGGACAGGAACATAATTGTTGCTTCTAAACCTTCCGGGATGGTTACACACCCGGTTTCTTACCATCAAAGCGGAACGCTTACTGATATTTATAAAGATTTCAGGATCCATCCGGTCAGTCGACTTGATAAAGATACAACCGGATTGATACTATTAGCAAGAGACCCCTATTCACACTATGCACTTGCCTCGGGTCATAACTCCGGAGAATTTTACAAAGAATACCGGGCGATCTGTCATGGTTCTTTTGATCCACCCTTAGGTATTATCGATTCACCTATCGGAAGAAGAAGTGATACCAAAATGCTTCGCAGAGTAACAGCCTCAGGTGCCGGAGCCTGTACTGAATATGAAACCATAGATAGTTATCACGGAGGTGAGATCTCATATCTAAAATTCATACTGCACACCGGAAAGACACACCAGATAAGAGTGCATTGTTTGTATTCGGGTCACCCTATTGTCGGAGATCCTTTATACGGACCGAATTCTAATGAAAATGCTCATTATTGCAGCTCAATGGATCATGACAGTAAGATAAACAGACAAGCTCTTCATGCTTACAGATTGTCTTTCAGGCATCCGATAACCGGAAAAGCAATAGATATAACGTGTGATCTTCCTGATGATATGTTGTTATTGACCAACCCTTAGCATTTCTTCTGCAAGTTCAACGGCCTTTGCATTAGAATTGTCCCCGGAAAGCAATCTTGCGATTTCTTCAGCACGATCATCCATATTTATATATTTGATCTTTGTAAATGTTCTTTCGCCTATGACTTCTTTCTCGATTTTAATGTGATTTCCGGCTTTAGCGGCTATCTGAGCCATATGTGTAACACATAATACCTGATGGTTTCCGGATATGTGTACAAGCTTATCCGCTAACAAATCACCGGTTTTCCCACTTATTCCTGTGTCTATCTCGTCAAATATGAGTACCGGAACAGAGTCGATTTGAGCAAGAATAGCTTTAATAGCAAGCATTATTCTGGAAGATTCACCCCCTGAAGCGATTCTTGAAAGAGGCTTAAGATCTTCTCCAACGTTAGGAGAAATCATAAACTCTACAGTATCCATACCATTATTTACGAAATCCTGTGAGTCATCATGATTCAGTAATATCTTGAAAACAGTACCCTTCATACCGAGTGATGCAAGTTCGTTTGATATTGCATTCTCAAGTTTATCAGCAACCGTTGATCTTGTTTGAAATAATTCTGCAGAAAGAGAAGATAACTCCTTAGACAGATGATTTCGCTTATCTGTGAGTTCCTTTACTTTCTCTTCGCTGCTAATTATTTTGCTGAGTTGTTTTACAGCTTTATCAAAATACAATAAAACCGATTCAATACTTCCTCCATACTTATGTTTTAGATCCTCGATCAGATCAATGCGCTTGTCTAGAGTTGAGAGTTTGACAGGATCAGCATCGATACGATCAAGCGCCATTAACACTTCAGCGTTTACATCTTCAAGGCTGCATGCGATATCGTTAAGAGATTCGCTGAGTGAATTGAATTCTTCAAATCCCGAAAGATGCGAACTTATTCTTAATGAAGCTTCCTTGACCGCAGGAATCGCCGTGAGATCATCCTCGCCATTAAGTACCTGGATGACAAACTCAAGAACAGTTCTGATTTTCTCTGCGTTTGCAAGTATTTTACGTTGCTCAAGCAACTTAGTATCTTCTTCCGGTTTAATGTCGGCATCTCTTATTTCTCTTATCTGATATTTAAGCAGGTCGACTACTTTCTCCTTCTGTCCCGGTTCGGTTATGAATGCTTTCAATTCAGCACAGACTTTTCTATAATCATTAAGTATAGAACTATAATCATCTTTGATTGACTCGATAGAGCGCTGCCCATATCTATCAAGCAATAAGAGCTGAGTATCCTGAATAAACAGAGACTGATTTTCATTCTGACCATGAATGTCAATATATTGCGACATTATCTTCCTCAACAAAGAAATCGGAACGATTCTGCCGTTGATCCTTGCAACGGTCTTTCCTGAAGACATTATCTCCCTTGTAACGATAAGTGAATCATCCTCGAGTATAACACCTGATTCAGAAAGCAATAAATTCACAGAAACTTTATCCGGGTCATCAAAGACTGCAGTTACTGAAGCAACTTCCTTCCCTGTGCGAACGATATCCCTGTTGGTCCTTTCACCGCATACCGCACCGATCGCATCTATCAATATTGATTTTCCCGCTCCGGTTTCACCTGTCATAACTGTGAAACCTTCACGAAATTCCAATGATGCATTCTCAATGAGAGCAAAATCATTTATTTCGAGTCTTGAAAGCATTAGTCCTCCGTTATCGGGAAATCATCAGTAAGCGTTTTCATTCTCTCCATAAGATGATTTGCAAGAATAGCAGATCTTGATGCAATGAAAATCGTATCATCACCTGCAATAGTACCTAATACTTCCGGGTAATTCATAGAATCGATAGCTGATGCACATGCAGGAGCAAGTCCGGGTAAAGTTTTAACTATAACAAGATTAGATGCACAATCAAATGATAAAACAGCTTTACTGAATACTGTGACTAATTTATTCTCGGTATTACTTCTTCCTCCTGAAGTCTGAGCATATCTGTGAGAAACTCCGTCATCAGTGACTTTACTGAGTCCTAATTCTCTGATATCTCTTGAAACCGTTGCCTGGGTAACTTGCCATTTCCTCTCTCTAAGCAAATCAACGATTTCTTCCTGGGTAGATACTTTCTGATTAACTATTATAGAAAGTATCGTTTTCTGTCTGTTTTTCTTGCTGTATTTCATTGTTTATCTGCCTCTCATGAATATTTTGGATGAGATCGATCTGTAAAAATCTCCCTCCTGAAGGCGAATCAAGTGCATATGAAATTTAGATTTTCTGATTGTTATATTATCTCCCTCGACGAGATTACACACATGAGTACCATCTGAAGTAAGCAGCGGATTATAGGGATAGTCTCTGACAGTTATTTTCACTGTGCTGTCCTTGCCGGCAACATAGCACCTGTTATGCAATGTGTGCGGATTAAGCGGATTGATCAGAAGCAGTTCAAGATCAGGTTGTATTATCGGTCCGCCGGCAGAAAGGGAATATGCAGTGGATCCGGTAGGTGTTGAAACTATCATTCCATCACCGGGGATCCTTTCAATAAAGTGATCATCGATATAGAAATCAAGATCAAGTATCCTGGATATTCCTCCTCTGCTTATAACGATATCATTAAGTGAAACAGATCTTCCCTTATTCGATCCGTTGATATCAGTGCATGTGGTTTCTATCATCATTCTCTTCTCTGTTGTATACTCACCGTTAAATATTTTCTGAAGCGATCCTTTGATGTTATCTGCATTGATTTCAGCCAGAAATCCCAAACTTCCAAGATTCACACCTATTAATGGCTTGTGGAATTTGTACGTGTCCTGAATGGCTGTAAGGAAAGTTCCGTCACCACCCAGACACATTATTATCTCGCAATCTGAATAGTCAGAGAACTCGATCTTCTCATTGCATATTTCATTAACAGTATGATATTTACCTGAAATTACAGGAACACCTCCAAGCAAACGAATCTCTTCTGCTATTTCACAGGTTTTGCTGAAGTTTAAGTCCTTTACAGGGTTAGGAATTATTCCGATCCTCATTGCATCTCCCTGAATTTGTTTGATGTTCAATATTATACACTAACATAGAGCATTAATGAATATTTATTCACTGCTGTTTATCGTTTTATAAGAAGAATTAATATTGCTAACAGCATTTACAGCTTCATTATAGATCGCTGCTGCATCTATTCCTTCGATCCTGAATAATTCACTGATTTTCCCATGAACAAGCGGATGATCACCAACACCAAGACGAATGACCGGCACAAGTATCTGATTATCTGAAAGTAGTTCTTCAACAGCACTCCCCAAACCACCATTGTTTATGCCATTTTCAATAGTCATTATACATTTTGTTTTAATTGCTGAAATGATTATTTGTTTAGCGGGCAATGGTTTTATGATCCTTACATCCAGCAAATCACACTTGATACCGTTCTCTTGAAGTTTGATCAAAGCTTCATATGCATAACTGAACATGATCCCTTCAGTTATAATAGTCAAATCATTGCCTTCGTGAAGGAGTTCAGCTGTTTCGTCGAAAATAATTTTCTCTTGTCTTTCGTTAGTAAGCCTCCGGAAATTCTTCGGCTCACCTCCACGAGGATACCTTATCGCTACCGGCCCGCCCTTGGTGTACAAAGCATAAGAAATCATGCTCCTTAATTGTTCGTAATTTCTTGGAGACAGTATAGTCATACCGGGTATACTTCTGAGTAGAGCTATATCGTATATTCCCTGATGAGTTTCACCATCTTCTCCTACGATCCCTGCACGATCGATGCACAAAACAACATGCAGGTCCTGAAGAGCTATATCGTGAAGCAGTTGATCGTATGCACGCTGGAGAAAAGTTGAATAAATTGCGATAACAGGTTTAACATTACCACATGCCATACCTGCAGCCATTGTAAGAGCATGTTGTTCAGCTATTCCGACATCGAAAAATCTTTTCGGAAATCTTTTCTCAAACTTATCAAGTCCGGTACCGGAAGTCATTGCAGCACTGATCGCAGCTATACTATCATCTTCTGATGCAAGGTCACAAAGTATCTCAGCGAAAGCTTCCGAAAACGACGAAAATTCGTCACCCTCATTTCTTTGAGGCAACGGTATTCCATTTGCTATCTCAAACGGAGCAACACCATGGTATTTATCCGGTGAATTTTCTGCAAACTCATAGCCTTTTCCCTTCTTTGTTAGTACATGTATAAGAACAGGTCCGCGGATATTTTTCGATGCAGCAAAATGAAGCTCAAGATCATTTATATCATGACCATCTACCGGCCCGTAATACTTAAATCCAAGATCTTCGAATATAACTTTTTCCGGGCGAATGATATATCGGATCAGATGTTTGAAAATCTCCAGTATCTTTTTCAAAAAACGGCCTAACGAAGTTTTAGAAAGTATTTTATTGGTTCTGTGTTTCAGATTCAGATATCTTTTCGAAACGCGAATAGCGGACAGGTGTTTAGCCATGCCACCAACATTTCTCCCTATCGACATCTCATTGTCATTTAAAATCACAAGGAGATCCATATCACTCTGCCCGGCATCATTCAAAGCTTCAAAAGCCATTCCGCCTGTGAGAGCACCATCTCCAATAACCGCTATGACCTTTGAATGATCACCTTTGATGTTATTGGCTCTGAGAATACCTAATGCGGCAGAAATAGATGTACTGCTATGTCCGGTATTGAAACAATCATACTCACTTTCGCATCGCTTTGGAAATCCGGCTAATCCGTTGCACATTCTGAGTGTGCAGAAATCACCATATCGACCTGTAAGCATTTTATATGTATATGTCTGGTGTCCTACATCCCATACTATTTGATCTTCAGGCAGGTTGTACTGTCTTAGGAGTGCGATAGTCAACTCAACAACACCAAGATTAGAAGCAAGATGGCCTCCGTTAGTCGATACTACCCTTATGATCTCTTTCCTTATCTCGATCGCAAGAAGCTTTAATTCTTCTTCGTTGAAGTTTCTCAGATCTGCCGGTTTATTGATTCTGCTGATAAGATCGTCCATGATTTTACATCTCCCGAACAAGAAGAAATCTTGTAAAGTCATCAAGAAACGATACATCATATCCAAATGCCGACAACTCAGAAAGAGCCCCAAAGGCATTATCTGTAGTAATGTTGAGTTCATGTTTGGCTTTATCAATACCCAAGAGACTCACAAAAGTTTTCTTACCTGACGCAGCATCTTTTCCGGTCGTTTTACCTAAAACAGCATTTGAAGATTCAACATCCAGGATATCATCCTTGATTTGGAAAGCGAGACCGATAGCATCAGCATATCTGACTGCATAATCATACGCTTTACCGGATATTCCGGCTAAAACACAAGCGATCTCAACAGGTGCTTTGATCAATGCTCCCGTCTTCATTGAATACATTTGACCGAGTGCTGTTATATCCATGTGCTTTTCCGATGTGAAAATATCGATCGCCTGACCTCCTATCATGCCCGGGACCCCGGTTGCGAGCGAAAGTATACGCATAGCTTTCAGATCTGATGTCATATCAGCTGAAGTATCAATACTTCTCAGCATGAGATCATAAGCACCGTTAAGTAAAGCATCACCTGCAAGTATAGCCATTGCTTCGCCGAATACTTTATGACACGTGAGTTTCCCTCTTCTGTAATCATCATTATCCATTCCGGGAAGGTCGTCATGTACTAATGAGAAAGTATGAATCATTTCTATAGCACATGCGTATGGAAGAACTTTGCTCATGCCAATTCCGAAAACATCAGCAAAAGCAAGACATAAAACAGGTCTTATCCTTTTACCGCCGGCTGAAAGACTATACATAGCCGCTTCTCTTATTGCTTTGCCATCCTCTGCTTTGTCACAGAAGACATCATTTAATGCATTCTCTGTGAAATTTCTGTAAACATCATATTTAGCGTTAAAATCATTCATATTTCAGCATCAAAGACAGTTTCCTCTGTCTCTCCGTTTCTTTCAGTCAACATAGTGATACGTGACTCTGTTTCATTGATTTTCTCAGAACAGAACGAGGCCAGTTTCATTCCTTCAGTATAAATCTCTATGGATTCTTCAAGTGTAAGATCACCTTTCTCCAATTTCGAGACAATTTCTTCAAGAAGTCTCATTGCTTCTTCAAATGTCAATGTCATTACTTCACTCTCATCAGAATCTGCCATCGTTCACCCCCGTGTTGATTTCCGTACTGTCAGTAGTACAAATTATATTACCGTCAAATAGTTTTATGGTCAACTTATCCCCT
>Ga0265294_10006963_pt1 | contig 13502 bp, 10 predicted proteins | sample MunlanPumphouse3_FD_192504 | JGI IMG/M metagenome (GOLD analysis project Ga0265294, IMG submission 192504) | Groundwater microbial communities from a municipal landfill in Southern Ontario, Canada - Pumphouse #3 | ecosystem: Environmental > Aquatic > Deep subsurface > Groundwater | place... | reverse complement strand
TCAAGATGCGTATTCAGCTTGGTGCATACCCGACCATCAATAAGAGCTTTACCAGACCGTATCCATTTCTGGATTTTCCCCCGGGAGACGCCTTCATCCTCAAGTTCCTGAGCCCAAAACAGATCCAGCCGGATTCCAACACATTCTTTTTCTACGATTTTTTTCCACGACACAAGCAATACCTCATTTCTGATACTCTATAATCAAAGTCATCTATGATGTTGACGTTATAACCGTTCGTATTCATGAGCTTTTACAATAAAATGCCCTGAAGAGGATACGCGTCCGAGCCCAAGACACACTCGGATTCTGGATAATATATAGGGATGAATTGACTATCACCTGCAATCTGTCAATCACAGATAAGGATGGGAGGATACAACCGGCAGGCAAACAGATTGCCGCCACATTTAAACCAAACTCAGTTTCAGACCCATAGTTTTCGAACAGGTTATCACTGTTCAATTCTTTTTTCACCGCGAAGGGCACAAAGGAACGCGAAGTGTGAAGAATCTGGGATAGATTGAGCTTTATTTTGTTGCTTTTCTTCGCGTTCCTTAGCGTTCTTCGCGGTGAAACAAGCTCAATCCCTCAAACGTGGTTTGGTTTAGATCATTGCATATAAAACTTTACTTTTCTACTCTTCTTCTTTTATGCAGTGAAATATTTCAATGTACGATCTAATTGCCCTACAAAGGAAATACCCCCATGCATAAAGGATTCACCCTCATAGAAATGGCCATCGTCATCGTGATCATCGGCCTGATAACATCACTGGCCATGAAAGGGAATGATCTTATGGATCAGGTTACATGGAAAAGGGATGTGCAGTCGCTGGAGCATCTGCAGGCGGCGTTGCTGCTGTTCCGGGAAAGTCGGGGACATATGCCTGGGGATGAAAATGGGAACGGAGTCATTGAGGGTAGCGAAAATCAGGCTGCCTATGAAGAGCTGACAATCACAGGTGGACTTGAAAAAAAAGACTTTTTATTCAAGACTGGAGGACCATATTACTTCAGTTTTACCGAATGTACGGCAAATGCTTCAGAGAAAGGATATTCGGTTTTCTTCAATGATAACCAATCAGGAACATGTCTCTTTCCTTCCGAACTTGAACCCTGGACATTGCATACGGACACTGCTGTCGATCCAAAAATAACCAGCGAACGAACCATATGCATTTTTGAAGTTGGATTTGACGATAAAAATGTCTTTACGGGGAACATACGACGAACCATACACGGGTCTTCTTGGGGCACAGCACTGAACACCAAAATGCAAGACATGGACTCAGCACTTGACTGTTTTGGATCAAACATAAGCAATGAGGCAACTGGAAGATGGCAAGACGCTGTAATTATTGGATTATGGTAAGCTATCCAAAACAAGCAAGATCGCTGTATCATACTATAGGGACGATTCATGAATCGCCCGCTTTTCTGCGCCCCGGGAGGTGCAGAAAAGCAGAAGGGTTTCCAGCAATCCAGCGAGCCTGAAAGACATTAGGGCACCCGCGAGGGACGCCCCTTGTATATTAATTTCAAGGCAAATAGGATAAATTTTTGTTGTGTTCCCTTGAGAGGAGAGGGGGGGCATGGCATCCATATTCCCTGCATGTTCCCCTGCTCCCGTGTAGGGGGCACCCCTTGCTGGCGTGACTGCATGATCCTTACGGGGTTTGTTTTTGAAATTTTGGTGGGGAGGGTTAATCGAGGTATGTGCGAAAAAAGAGCACCCGCTAGGGGAGCCCCTACGAGAATCCCCATGTGTCTTATGACGGTGTAAATGAACAAGATGCTGCATCATTTTAACGAATTTAATCCTCAACAAAATTCTTATCGAAAAAATACACAATCCCCCTACAATTCGTAGCATTATAGTCAACAAAGGTGGACATTTGGTATCGTTGTTCCGTGTATCGGTTTCGGAGATCAACGGGGTATCGTTATTCCGTATTCCGTAGAGACAAGGCATGCCTTGTCTCTATCCATTCCGCGATCATCGCCCATTCCAGCGTTCCATCCGCCCCGTCCCTGTCTCTATCCCCGTCATTGTTTTGGAACTATGCACCCAATAATCCAACGAGCATAATTCTTTTACCCTGGGAACGCTGTAGCTGCTCGGCAACGTGATTCTGACATGGTAACTGAAGTTACGCACGCCACCGAGATCTTTCTGCTGAGCCCGGCATTGCCGGCAAGAAGGTCCCCCCTTGAGGGGGGTAGGGGGGTGTGTTCTCAGGCTATACGCCCATAACAGACTAACATTGTTGCTGAACCATTGAGTGCACGGACTTTTCAGGCAATGAATGACTCGAACCCGAAAACTCCCTTGGAAGCACGATCAGCCGGTCAACCTTGCTCCTCTAGGTGTCGGGCGGTGCCTTTAATCAACTCCAGAACTCCCTCAATATTCTTCCGAACATCCAACTCCTGTACCCCCTGACCCCGCCCGACAAACATCGTCCACACCCATCGTCCACACCCAAGCTCCAGCCAGACACCCCCCTACCCCCCTCAAGGGGGGACCTTCTTGCAAGCGATATCGGACTCAGCTCAAGGCTCTCGAAAGGCGTGCATAACATCACATGGTAATCAACAAGGGAATCAGGTTCGCTTACGCTCTATACCATTCACTTCCTATCCCTTCCTTCAGACCCTTCCGTTACCAGAAACGCCCTTGCGATTCGGATTGATTTCCCCTCAGACAGGGTATCTCCACTTTCTTGCAAGCGGACGGGGACCCCGGCTTTGCCGGGCAAACCAACAAAAAAGCCTCTCGAACGAGAGGCTTTTTTGTTGGTTGTTTAGTAGCGTACTCTTAGTTATGTCTATCAAAATAGTACAATACTGTTTTAACAGTTGTACCCCATTCAACAGTAGTAATCGGAGTTAAAGCTTCGCTAGCATTTCCATTGGATTTGATATAAGTTGTCACGCCTACAATTTGTCCTCCGGTTGCATTAGAAACCCCATCTATCGCAGTATCCAACGACTCCAAGAAGACCAGTTCATCAGCACTAAAAGCTGCATCCTCAGTAACAGGAGAAATCATGATAACATTTTTTGGATTGGTAGCATTTTGATCATTACCCCAATACAGATTATAAGCAAAAGAACCAAGGACAAGATTTATATCTGGTTCATTGGTAAAACCCGTCCAAACATAGGGATTCGTCGAATTATCGATCAAACCATTACTTCCATCATCCCCATTAAAATGCCCCTTCCGATCCAAATACGTCCACTGTGCAATCTCAGCAGCCCGTGCAAAATTCACGAACTTCTTAGCCCGTGCATTCTGGATCAAATCCTGACCTTTGAGTACTGCGCCGATAATAAGACCGATGATGACCAGGACGATGGCCATTTCAATCAGGGTGAAACCTGAATCTTTTCTGCTTGTTGGCATCTGCATACGTGAAGCCTCCCTGTAAAATGTCGTAAAAAAGTTTTTTAGAAAAAAAGCGATCTGGCAATATTTTTTGTATACCACCGGATTGCTTCGCCTCGTGAAGATAATGTGCAACCCGGCCGTCTTTGTTCTTCGTAAGACCCGTGGCTTTCCGTCCCTGCTTCGCAACAGGTTTGGCAGTCAACATGTATTATACAAAAAGCATAATCTTTTTAAGCAAAAATCTCTTTCGGGTCAAGCTGTCCAAGGTACTGTTTGTACGACATATTCACGAAAATCTCTTGCAAACAGAAGCTCTCATTGGGCAGTTACTGTCATACGCAATAGATACAACCATCTGATCTTCAACGGCTTATATAATGCGAATCCCCATCAGAAAGCCCGGGATTCCAAGGCTGCAACCTTGGCATTGCCTGGAAAATCTTTTTTCACGCTGAGCAATTCTTTTTTGGCACCTTCTATATTGCCCTGGGCTAGGATGGACTGAACCAAATTCAATCGGACAGTCAGATCATCCGAGGCTTCAGCAAGAAGAGAACGGAACAGGTCTTCAGCAACGGCGTATTGGCCCTGTTTCAAGGCGATCAATCCCTTCCATTTACCCACCAGAACACTTTTTTCCCCTGCGGCCTGCTCCAGGGCTTTCAAGTTTATGGCCGCGTCATTAAGCCTGTTACGCTTCCAGTTCTGCACCAGATTTTTTTCCAGTTCCATAATCGACTGATTTTTCCGTGCCAGAGATGCAAAATGACGTTCCAGATCAGTTGTCGGTTTGACCAGATCCTCCATGCCCAGCTTCTTTTTTGTCGTAAACTGCACCTTGGTCGGTTTTGTCAGGGCTGGCAAAATTTTTTCCACCTTTTCGATGACCACCTCCGACGCATTTGCTGCCTCTTGCACCGTTCCATTAACAATGGTCGCATTGACTACTGCGGGCACATCTTTTTTCTGACCAAGCATCTTCTCCATGGCGGTACGATCCGACTGAACCTGCGGAGACAAACGTGTAACTTCCTGTTGCACCCAGGTGAAAAAAAAGAATCCGAACAACGAAAACAAAACAAACACGACCAAAAAGCCTCCCAACTGCTTGGAAATCCCCGTGGAAAAATTTCGCTTTTGAGGCCTTCGGGGAACCACCACGCTGGGTGCATCATCCTCATTCTGAGCCCGCTGCAGGCTCTTGTATATCAGACTCATTAAACAATCCTGATGTGCATAATGATAACCAGTTCTTTAACGGACTCGCTGTCTACTCTACTGTTGAACAACCATCCGAGGCCAGGGATCTCGCCAGCTCCGGGGACTGAATTATCGGTTTTTGAGCCTGATTTGTAAATCAATCCCCCGAGGATGATGGTGTCCCCGTCATGAGCCCGTACACTGGTCGTTACGTTGCGGACATCCACCACGGGCAGGGTCACTGTGGTGCCGTCGGCAAAGGTCTGCTCATTGCTAAGATCAACTTCGCTGGTAATGGGAAAAATATTCAGATCCACGGATTTATTGTCGAGGATAAAAGGCATCACACCGAGCATAACCCCCTGAAAAGCTGTGGCTGTATCTGTGGAAACACTCACATTGCTGGTATCGCTATCCGTTTCCCTGGTAATCTCTTTGATATAACTTTTGGTGGTTCCGGACGTCATCAGGGCCGGACTCCCGTGTCGAGCCCTGATGTGAGGATTGGAAACCACGGTCACCCCGCCAAAGGTCTGCAGTGCGTTGATGGTGGCCTGAAAAATTGTATCCAGAGAATTCACGGCGCTGGTTGATTGCCCCAGGATAAGAGCCGTAGGTGAGGTATCCCCCGAAGCCCCACGGGTGCCAACCCCGTTAGTCGAATCAAAACCGAGACCGTAGGAATATGAACGGCCGTTACTGACCCGGTCCTGTACAAAATTCCAGTCCACTCCAAGATTGAAACCATCGGTCAAAGTGACTTCCAGGATCTGGGCATCGATAACAACCTGCAGAGATAATTTTTTACGCAGGGTGTCCACCAGGTCAGATATGGCCTTCATACGTTTGGGAGATGTTTTCACATATAAATGGCCGGAGGTAGGGTCCAGGGCATAGGTTCCGCTTTTTCCGTCATCCCCTTTGATCAGCCCCTCAATATTTTTCTCCAGAAATCCGTACAGGGAATCGGATTCAATGCCTTTGCCCATAGTCGTAGAAACCTGAAAATTCCCGGCCAGATCATTGGAACCCCCTTCGGCCGTGGCACTCCCGAAGATATCGCCACCGCTGTCAATACTCACGTCCGATTTGGAATTCATGAACTCCAGGGCAAAAGTTTTTTCTTCAAATTTCCGGACATAGAGAACATTATCGTGTACGGTCCAGGCCAGATCGTATGCGTCCAGGAGCGTATCTACCACCACCGAAGACGGAGTGTCTTCAAAACTGATGGTGATCCGATTTTCCAGATTGATCTCCGGATCAATGACAATATTGAGTCCTGCATTGCGGGCCACCACAAAAAGAATGTCGTGCAATGGCTCATCCCGCACAGAGATGGAAATACGATTTTCTTCAAGAGGATTAAATTCAGGAAGTTCCGGTTCCACAACGAAGGCAGACTTTTTCGCCAGAGTTTCAAGGTTCGTACGTTCATGTTCTCGGACCTGATTCACACCATCCTGCTCATGCTTCATCGTGGTGTACAGGTCCTTGTACCCAAGTTTTGCCTTCAATCGGTCACGGTTGGGAGAACACGCAAACAGCACGCACAGCATCAGGAAGAGAAGCCCACATCTCCCCGAATACACAAATGCCTGAACCAGGATTTTGTCTGTGTTATTTTTTCGTTCCACTCACCGTCTCCAATTGCTTGATTAATTGTAAGGCCTTATCAGCATCTATGACCATTTTTCCCTTACTGCCGCTCACGGGATTTTCCACGGAATTCGTAGCATTCCCCATTCCTGAAGCAGCAGGGGCTGCCGGGACAGATTTTTTCAATTCGACCTTGAGAGGCGGCACCCAGGCCAGTATTTCCGTGGTTCCCAAGGCTGAAAGCAGCACCCCCGCAGCATCCATGGAGACGACCTTTCTACCGTCGGGCAGGGTATCCCCTTCCCTATACATCCGATTGTTGATCATGGCATACTGGTGCTTCTGTCCCTGCACGAGCATGGTCAACTTGGCCATCTCCACCCGCCCCTGTTTCTTTTCCACCAGAGATGGTATTAAATACGGAATCTCTGCTCTCCTCCCCGGATCGCGGACCAGAGCAACACCCGTGGAGATCACATCTTTTTCGTGATCCGAGGGCAACGCAATCGTCTTGACCGAAACAGGCTTGGCCCGCAGCCCGCCGGCCTTTTGCACAGTTTTGGCCACGGCACCGGCACCGTAGTACCCAAGACCGACCATAACCAGGAAAAGCACAGCCAGACGGATGCACAGTTCTTTACGCAGCACATGCATAGTTACATCACTCCGCAAATGGCTTTTCAAGAACCATGGAGAAAAAATTGGAATCCACATCCAATTGAAAATGTTGCTGTTTTATCACGAATCCTCCCTGTTCCAGGGCTGTTAAAAACGCACCGTATACGGCCTGAGCCTGGGTCAATCCAAGATCAATCACTCCCTCCAGTCGCAGTGTTCCCACATTGCTTTCATACGTCAATTCCAGTGCCTGTATCCGGCAGGAGGCTGGACGCAACATGGCCAGTCCGTTCCATACGGCCGCAAGGGGGACAGATTGGTCCACCCGCTGTACCATGGCTGCAGCCTTACTGGCATCAGCAGCCTGCATACTTTCTTCCCGGGTGAATCCGATGGAGGCGACCAGCGAGGCGTACTCGCCCTGCAACATACTTTTATCCGAAGAAAGCTGCCGGATCTGATGGTCCAATCCGTCCAGATGCTGGTGCATCCATACCCCGGAACCGGCAATGATCACAGCCAGAAAACAAACACTCGCCAGTATCCATTTCTCCCAGCGACCGACAGACACCATGACACGTTCTGCAGGCTCGCTCAGCGAGGTGGACCGGGGCACTGAGTCTATAATCCCGGGCAGGGATGAATACAACGAATCTTCCCCCCTTTGGACTCCAAAAACCGGCAACCGGGTAAAATGGACCTCTTCTGAAGAATACTCAGGCCAATGTACTTCTCGGGTGAGGGACTCTATCCACCGCACTTCCCGAATATCCATACCAGCATCACGGCTGGCAGTCTGGATATCCTGGGCAATAACATCAAAACCATCCCGCAGAGCGGCTACATCCCCCCCAGCAAGAACATAGCGCCTGGCCCAGACAACCCTTTTGTAATCGCCAGCAACCACCAGCACGGCTTCGGGCAGATGGAGGGCCAGGGCCACGGGGCCATCTCGCTTCATTGTTCTCAAAAGACCGGCCAACAGACCGACCGTATCATGGAGCAGAAAGCCTTCAGGGGCCTTCTCACTCTCCTGATGGAGGCGGGTCTGATCTGGCCGTGGTACGAGCTGGTAGAACAGTGCCGATTGATTTTTTCCCACCTTGAGATTCTGCATGGGATGAAGCACGAACTCGTCTGTGATCTCTCCCCGGCGCTGCAATGTACGCCGGGCCAGCACCGACGCGTATTTATGGTTGCCATCGACAATCATAACTCCAGGGCCGGGAGAATCATAAAAATCGGTTACTACCTGACAATAGGACCGGATCTGCTCCTGCTCTTCCAGAGTTTGAACCTCTGGCCCGGAGAAAAGGAAACGACCTTCCCGGGATTCAAATACGAAATCGCGGTACTCCGGGAGAGATTCACACGCAAAGGTGCCACCGGGCGTGCTGATATCCACGGGCTCAGCAATCAGGTTCTCTTCACCGGGCACGGATTCGTGATCTTCACTATCCGTTGCACTGTCAAGCACATCGGGCTCATCTGGCGCATCGGACGCATCGGAAAAAACAATATCCGAATTTTCCCCAGGATACGGTTCTTCGACCTGCGACAAACCATTGTCATCCAAACTCTCAAATTCAAAGTCAGGCTCCGTTTTTTTGACAGTATCGGTCCCTGATAGATTTTTCTCTGGTTCCACCGTTCCAGCAACGCCCGTCTCGCCGGCATCGTTGAGCCGTTTCTCAAGGTCATGAAGTTCTAATTCAGCCCCAGATGTATTTTTTTTCCCTGTATTCATAGACCCATTCCGCACATACTTATGAAGGCTCTGATCCTGCTACCGCTTTGTACCGCAAAAAATATTCCGGTTACGGGACAGCAACCTGAAAATCACCTTTAAGTCGCACCCTATAACGTTTTTCTTCAGACTGACCGGATTCATTGTCCTGATTATTTTTCCCTTCATCCGTCACAACGCGGACCACACGCAGCAATTCCGGCTGAAACCAGTAGGCATCACCCCGGGGTTTGCCGTTGGACGCAATAAGGATCAGGGTTGAAAGTTCATCCCAGGTCAACTCTCTGGAAACACTGACGGGGTATGTTCTCCATCCGTTCTGACTCAAACCGGCTTTCTGGGCGGCCTTAAGCAATCCCTTCCATTCCTGGACCTTTTTCTGCTTGTGCCGGGCCTGGTCAATGGCATATTCTAAAGACTGGACCTCACGCTGCAACACACCGCCTTTGGATGCCGCCATTTCAAACCGGTCGAAAATATTGCAAAAAAACACTACGGCGGCGCACAGCGCCACTGCAGCTCCAAGAGTTACTATCCAATATGTTTTTGCATGCACATTAGGCTCCGATCTGGCTGATAAGGTCGTACACCGGTAACAGGAGACAGGCAATAATCGCGGCAAACATACCGCCAAGAAAAATCATGATCATCGGTTCAAGGGTCTTGGAAAGTGTCTGGACAAAAACGTTCAATTTGTCCCTGTATATCTTGGCGACATAAGCCGTCTGTTCATCAAGTTTTCCGGTCATCTCCCCCACCGAGATCATACGGATGGCAAAGGGATCGAGGGCCTTGTATTTGCGCAGGGATACGGACAGTGTGGAACCGGCCTTGATAGAGGCCTGCACGCCAAGCAGACGGCGTTTGTAGACCTCATTTTCCGTGGCATTGGTGATCAATTCCAGGGATCGGAGCACCCCGATCCCCGCACCAATCATGATCCCCATATATTCCGTGGCCCGCGCCACAATGGATGTCACAAGAATTCCCTTCAAAATAGGCGTCTTCAGGGCCAGGTAACTTAATGCATACCGCATCCGGGGCGAATATTTCCGGAGGAGAATCAGGGCAAAAATAACAGATACAATGCCTGCAAGAAACCAGAGGAACCAGTTCTGGAACCAATCGGAAACAGCAAGGAGAATCCTGGTCGGCAGAGGTAAATCAATATTAAGATCCAAAAATAGAGCGACAAGCTGGGGTACAACATACCAAAACCAAAAAATAACGGCCAAGGTCACCACGACCAGAAGAAAACTCGGGTACATAAAAGCACGTTTCGTACCGCTGACAATCTCATGGATATGCATCAGATGCTCGGCAGCTTTTTTGAGCATACCATCCAGATTCCCTGTTTCCTCACCGATAGAAAGCATGTGGCGAACCACAAAAGGAAAAAGGGCTTCATACTTTGCCACAGATTCGGAAAAGGTTTGTCCGTTTTCAATGTCCGTACAAATAAACTGAATGGTGGTCTTCAAACGAGGGATTTTAATATCGTCCTGAATTTCTTCCAATGCCGAAAGAACAGGAACTCCAGCACCCACCAGCATGGCCATGTTATTTAAAAATTCTGACATATCCAACCGGCTCACCGATCCCAAACCGAGTTTGAAAAATCGGACACCCCGTCCCACAAGTTCAGGAAGAGCCTTCACGTCCAGAGCGATCCCTCCAGATTTTTCCAGATACCGGATAGCCGCCAGGCAACTGTCAAAGGGGAGATCCACAAGGCCAGTCTCGACTTTGCCGGCCTCGGTCAGAATTTTAAAACGGAATAAGGACATAAAGGATTTGGGTTTTAGGTGTTAGGTTGGTAGGTTTTAAGTGTTAGGTTTTAGGTGTTAAAGGGCAAGAATGACAGGAAGTATTGCAAGATAATGATTTTGTTGGTCAATTATTCAAAAATGATCATTGTTCGTGGTACAACCCTGTAGGGGCGCCCCCCCCGTGGGTGCCCTTTTCGGATAACACCACCACCTTACGGATTCTGAACATACTCTGAACATACAAGGGGCAATTGCTCGTTTTTATGCGGCTCGGGAGGGGCAGAAAAACAAATCGGCCTTCCACTCCCCCCCTAACCCTTAAAACAACACCTTATTAATACCGCGTGGTTCCAAGCACTCGCTGCAACTCTTCGACCGTCGTGATCCCCGCAATAGTTTTTTTAACACCGATCGTGAACATGGAACGGAAACCCTGTTCCACGGCCAAGGCCTCAAGTTCATGCAGCGGTGCATCCCGTTCCATGAGCATTCGCATCTCCCGGCCCACGATAAGGATCTCGTATACCAACGTCCGGCCAAGATAGCCTGTATTCCCGCAAAATTCACATCCTTTGCCTCTAGTGAGGATTCCAACATCCGCACCCAGATATTTTTTCTCTGCATCTGATGCGGGATACGTTTCCCGGCAATGGGTACAGACCGTACGCACCAGTCGCTGGCTGACCACAGCGACCATGGATTCAGCCAGGGTCAAACTGTCCAGCCCGAATCCTTTCAGCCGGGGAATGGCTCCCAGTGCCGTATTACTGTGCAGCGTCGAGAGGACCAGATGCCCCGTAGTGGCTGCGGTGATGGCTGTTTTGGCGGTCAATTCATCGCGCATCTCGCCGATAAGGATAACATCTGGATCATGACGCAAAAAATAACGCATGGCATTGGCAAAATCGTATCCGGCCGCGATATTAACCTGGGTCTGACGAGCCAGTGGGACAACATACTCGATAGGATTTTCAATGGTAACAACGTTCTTCCCCAAAAGATCCAATGAGGTGAGACCTGCTACCAGGGTCGTTGATTTTCCTGAACCCGTAGGTCCTGTAAGCAGGATGATCCCGAAGGGTTCGGTAAAGGCCCGCTCAAGGCCGGGCAGATCCTCTTTCATGAATCCCAGAGAATTCAGGCTAAAGGAGACCCGTTCCTGGGGGAGCATACGCAGAACAATGTTTTCTCCATACGGGGTCACAATGGAAGATGAACGGATATCAAAATTCCGGTGCAAAAGCGTCGCGCTCCACCGACCATCCTGGGGCAGGCGCTGTTCCGAAATATCCATCCCTCCCATAAGTTTGATCGTGGTCACGACCCGTTTTAACGCCTTGGGAAAAAACATTTCGCTGCGCAAAACCCCATCCACACGGAAAGCGATGTTGATGCCGTTGGTCATAGGCCGGATATGAATATCCGAAGCCCGGCGTTTGACTGCCAGGAGGAGAAGATATTCGAGAAACCTATCCGGGCTGACCGTCAGGGTGGTGTCGTTGGCCAGGGCCGTGGCTTCTCTCTGCAAAAACTCTTCAACGGGATTTTCCAGAAAATAAAAATAATTATAAATAGACTGAAAAACCTGACTCTCTTCAGCCAGGGCATAAAAGGGCCGTTTGCCTGTAAACCGCAAACACGCCTGATCCATATGCGGTTCAGGCAGATCGGAAGTGACCAGCAATACCTGATCCCCATGCATACGCAGGGGAAAAATTTTCAGACTAAGGCAGGTTGCCCGGTTAAACCGCTTTAAGAGCTGGAGATCGGGATATTCCTTGGTAAGATTAAGATGCTCGAGTTGCAGCTGAGAAGCGAGGGTTTCTATGAGATCAAATTCGGACACGATACCGATACTTGTCAGAATTTCGCCCAGTTTGTTTCCGGTAACCTTCTGCTCCTGCAGGGCATACACAATATGCTTCTGCTCAATGAGCCCCTTCTCCTTGAGCAGATCACCTATGCGGATTGATTGATTCATCGCTGTCAAGTATACACCTTTTCCTAAAAGAACTGGGCATGACATCACCCGAAATACGATACACCAGGCGCTTTACCCTTCGCGTTCCTTCGTGCTCTTCGCGGTAAAATATCTTTTGCTTTTTTCTCACCGCGAAGAGCTCGAAGGAACACGAAGAAAGACAAAAAAATCAATATGACTCTTAAACCAAACCCAGTTTCAGACCCATAGTTTTCGAACAGGTTATCACTGTTCAATTCTTTTTTCACCGCGAAGGGCACGAAGGAACGCGAAGGGTGAAGAATCTGGGATAGATTGAGCTTTATTTTGTTGCTTTTCTTCGTGTTCCTTAGCGTTCTTCGCGGTGAAAAAAACTCAATCCCTCAAACGTGGTTTGGTTTAACTATTATCAGCCTGTCTCGTAGTCCCAAATCTGAGTTGAAACATGGTCATCGCAGAGGGCCGGCCCGTGGGCACAAGTCCTACTCGTCGCTGAAATGTAGCCAGGGCATTCATGAGAGCGGGGCCAAAAACGCCGTCCTGCCCACCTCCGAAGATACCTTGTTTTTCAAGAAGCTGCTGCAACTTCACGACATCCGGATGACTCTCGCCAAGAGCAATATTTTCAAGATACAACGTGGGTCGCCAGAAAACCACCCAACTCGGACCGGTCGGAACAAATTTTCCCCAAAAAAAAGCTGTCCATTCTTGAGAACTTCCTGGTTCCGCAGGCAATGTTCCCATCTGAAGCATCACAACTCCATCGGGAAGATCCCGCCAGAGTAACGCCGGGAAATGAAGACTGATCGCATCTTCCAAGTCTTTCTGTATGTCCACCCCAAGAAACGCTTCAAGGACCTTCGCGTCTTTCAAAAACAGAGTCGTAGGATATACGCCACGTACATTATGTATTGTTTTGGATTCAGGCGATGTTTGAGAATCCAATGAAGACATCATCTTGCCACTGATAATCTCCAATGCATTAAATTTGTCTCCATGCCACTCCCAAAAAGGAATCACGGCAAGAGTAGCAATCACGGTCAACATCAATGCAAAACCGGCAAAAAGCCCCCGAAAAAAGGGAGGTGTATCCCTCTGCCCGGGAGAAGCGCTGATAGCAAGGACTTCTGCAATGGCCGTGCGCATGATTTTCGTTGTGATAGCATTGGATCTGAAGGCCACACAGCCATACAGAACCCGCTCCATAACCAGC
>Ga0265294_10006962_pt1 | contig 13503 bp, 6 predicted proteins | sample MunlanPumphouse3_FD_192504 | JGI IMG/M metagenome (GOLD analysis project Ga0265294, IMG submission 192504) | Groundwater microbial communities from a municipal landfill in Southern Ontario, Canada - Pumphouse #3 | ecosystem: Environmental > Aquatic > Deep subsurface > Groundwater | place... | reverse complement strand
AACACTAACACCCATTATTGTCAATTTGTGACCCAGTTAGCGTATACTTTTTACCCTTTTTTTTGCATTTATGCCAAAAAATCTAGCACTATCTTAAATTTTGCATTTACTTTGAGAATTAACAACGGATTCTCTCTTGTTATTTCTCTAAAAGTAATGGGCATGCTTTCTGTTATTTTTCTATGTCAAAATAATTATCGAAAAATCCATCCTTTAAGTCTTGCAAATTTGCCACATCTTCTAACACATCATATGTTTCTTCAAGATTATGTTTTGCGTTTTTCCAACCTATACCATCTGTTATCCAAATAAACTTAAATTTTGGAATTTCTCTAGCCTCCAATGCTAGCTGTTTATAGCTCCGAGCAGTCTCGTTTAGCTTAGAACCGCCTCCTGTGTAAAAATTAACTTCTATAGCATAGATGATTCCTTTATTTAATACGACAAAATCAAACCTTTTTTCTGTTTTTCCATCATTTGAAATTCTCCCTAAATCTATCCCGAATCTTTCTTCAATCTCTGACTTTGTCATTTCCTTAAAATATGTTTTATCTCTTTCTAAACCTTTTGATACAAGATATAATTCAACTAGATCCTCCATTGTATGCCCCGTTCTATTTTTTCGAGCGTTAGTATCCATCCCCACTTCAACGCCAATAACATAATCTATCAAATTGTTGATTAAATGGTTCTGCAATAAATCAAAAAGGCCAGTTTCACGCATAAAGCTTACATACTCGCCCAAACTGTTTTTTACTTTAGAAAAAACAAAAAGATAATCTTTATCTGGCTCAGAAATCTTAATTTCACTTTCTCTTTTTGCAATCAGAATTGGTATTGCTGTTAGCACCTCGGGATATCTTGAAACAATATCTATAAAATCCTTTTCAATATTTTTTGAACCTATTAAGCTATTCAACATATTAAGCTCCACTTTGATAGCCTCAACATTCTTGTATACTTTTCTAAAGTCAGTATAGTAAGAAAATGTTGCAATGTTATTGCTGAAAGTTGACAACCATTCATCAAAACTTTTTTCTCTTTTCATTCTTAATCTCCTCATATCTTTTTTGGGATAATTCTAAATACTCCATTACATTGTCTATACCTATGTATTTTCTGTTTAAAATTGTAGATGCGATGCCAGTAGTTCCGCTCCCATTAAAAGGGTCAAGAACTAAGTCGTTTTCCTGAGTCGATGCCTTTATTATTCTAAGTAGTAAAGAAAGTGGTTTTTGGGTTGGGTGTTTACCATATTTCTTTTCTGATTTTGGGACCGTAGAAAAATCCCAAACATCTTTCATTTGTTTGTTATTATTATCTTCCTTCATTAAAGTGTAGTTAAAAAAATGCTTTCCTCTTTTACTTTTAGTAAGTTGTTTCCTAGCCCATAAAATAGTTTCCGTAGAATGAGTAAAAGCTCTGCATGAAATGTTGGGTACCGGATTTGTTTTTTTCCAAGTAACATTATTGATTATTGAAAACCCTTCATATTCCAAGGCAACACCAATGTAATATATATTATGCATAGTGCCACTAATCCAAATCGTACCGTTATCCTTTAAGACTTTACTACATAGACTTAACCATTTTCGATAATAGTTGATTTTCTGAGTCGCAGTCATTGCCGTAGCGTCCCAAGAAGCTTTATTAACCGACACCATTTTTCCTGCTTGGCACGAGATCCCGTTATTAGATAAAAAATAAGGAGGATCGGCAAAAATCATATCTATCGTCTTTTCTTCAATGATGCCCAATACTCGAAAAGAGTCGCCTAAATATAGAGTAAACTTATCATCCGAAAAATATTTCATCTCAGTAATTCGTTATAATCAATTCTTCAACATTACCCCTGTTATTTGCATCAGAATTTATCATCCTCTTAGCGTTAATTACACTCATGTTATACTTTTTATAAGAATCTCTAATAAATGAAGTATTATGGTTACTAAGCATTAGATATGCACCTTTTTGTGATAATTTTTCAAATACATTTAGTAACCTTTTTTGTTCGTCTCTTCCAAAACTTTCTTTTGAATAAGATGTAAAGTTTGACTGTTCTTCAAATACATCGTAGGGCGGGTCGAAATAAACGAAATCTCCATATTCAGCTTCAACTAGTGCTTCTTCAAAGTCTAAACTCGAAATTTCTACTTTGTTTGAGGCCAAATAATTATGAATATTAATTAGAGCTTCTCGATTAAAAGTTTTGACGGTCTTTTTTTTACCTGACGGTACATTAAAAAATCCTTTTGAGTTGACTCTATAAAGTCCGTTGAAACATGCTTTGTTTAGATATATCATTCTTGCAGCTCTATCTACTTGGCTAGCATCATTAAAAGCTTCCTCTCTATCCAAATCACGAATCTGATAATAGTATTGTTCTGAATGATTTCTTTCGTGTTCTTCCAATTTAGTTATTAGTTGGTTAAATTTCGCATCATCTTTAATACTTCTATATGCAGATATTAGGTCTAAATTACTATCGTTAATATGCCCTCTCTGAGGAGCAATGTGGAAGAAAAGAGCGCCACCTCCGACGAACGGTTCAAAGTACGAGTTATAATTTATTGGCATTCGGCTTTTGATTTCCCCTAGTATTTGTGTCTTTCCCCCGGCCCACTTAACAAATGGAGTAAGTTTTTCTGTATTATAGACATAAATCTGTTGAGGTTTTTTATAATAGGATTCATCAAATAAATCTGCTACCCTAAGCTTTAAGGCAATTGAAAGTCTTTCAATTGTCTCAAGGGTAATATTGGCATTTCCATTTTCTATCTTTGATATTTGAGTTCGTTCAATGCCTGTTATTCTCGACAAGTCTTCTTGAGAAATCATTAGGCTGTTTCTCACATCTTTAATTCTCGTTCCCACTAATAATGCTAACATATTTATTCCTCTATCTTATTCTATCATGTTGTTATACTTTGTGCAATATATAATACATTCCTTTACAAGCTATCTCATGCTTTCCTTGAACTCTCCTAGGCAAGAAAAAACCGTCCCTTATAGGAAGACGGCTTAATATAATTAGATAAAAATATTTGTTATTTCATATATCTGATCTTGTTGGGATTAGCGACACGTTCCTCAGGTCTTGCAGGGTTTGAGGGCGGGGGAGGATTCCCTTTCGGAATTGCATCGATTCCACGCTTGACGAGATTTCCTTTATGGGCCCTATCATATACACGAAGGAACTTCCTCTTCTTTAATATCATTATAATTATTATAACCAACATTATTGCGAAAATGGCTCCACCACCATAGGCAATATAAATTAACATTCCTCTATCAACTTCGATACCCATAACAGAGCCATATACTATGTCGGCTTCTTCTCTAACGGTAATGTTTGCCGTTGTAGCAAGCACATAAGTATCCAATCTATCAGTCGGGAAAGATACGCTCTTTCCATCCTTGTTAATTACTACGTCTTCCATAGGAGCTAAACTCCCATCTGCATATAACCTATAAACCGAGAAAGTAGTATAGTTAAAAAACTCCTCTGGAATAGGAAGTGTTACCTCTATTTCTCCAGTATTATATTGGGAACCCCATCCGCTTAATCCTACTTTGTGCATTGAAATTATCGCTCTTGAAGCAGAAGCTGGAAGGGTGGCCATAAGAGTCTTTTGAGCCTCGTTAAATATCTCCGTTGTCTTTGCATATGGAATAACTTCGACTGCTACACTGACCTCTTCTCCAACCAAAGAATCTCCATAGATACTAATACCGGAAGACTTATCTTGAAGAAGATATACTTCGCATATTCTCTTGAGCTCCTTTAACTTGGTAAAGAGATTAGGATTAAACACAGCTTTCTGATCGGTAGATAATCCTAAGTAGGAAGAATATACCCTGATTACGCTCTCATAATCTTCTTTTGCAACTACATTCATCGCCGGAAGAGAAGTAGTCTGTTTTTCAATTGTTCTTATCTGTTGCATCAATGCATTTAGCTTTGCATACTCGGCTAGAAGTTTTTGATAGTATGTGTTATATGTTCCCTCAATAATTTTATTTTGCTGCCATTCTGGATATACCACTAGAGGGTCGGGGGACGTAAAATAATCGGTATATTTTTTCATATCTGGGTAATCAGAAACCAATTCAAATGTTGGTCTTTGGTTGATAGTAACTAGATATGCCCTATAATCAGCAACCTGTTTTTCTAAGGTGTTAACCCTATCCCAAAGTCTTGCTATTGTGGTACGGAAATATTCGCTTCTTGAAGCAGATAAAGCATTGCTTGCAACAGCCGCTTGATAATGATTTTCGAATGTACTTAGAAGCGCAAGGTGATCATCATTAAGTTCAATGCTCGTCCCTTCTCCGCTAACACTCAATGGGAATACAGTCATATAAAATTTAAGTTCAGCCTTATTTCCCGCTTTATCCGCAACGATTATATGGACATATCCCCCATTACTATTATCAACAGTATTTGTAGCAATTATTTGCCCGTTTGAGAGGGGGAAATTATTGTATTTTGCATAATCCAAATTGTCTTCGGTGTAAGTAACAACTTGATCTATATAATATACATTTGGAACTGCGGGATTATTAGAGTTAACTATGATGCCCGAGTGTATTACAGGTTTAACCGAGTCAATATTTACTTGAAATTCCTTTTCAACGATCAATCCCGATTGGCTTTCAGCTACAACTATTATTTTTGATATAAGAGTAAAGCTTAAAGTTGAACCAACCTGCCAAGGAGTAATCATTTCAGGAGTATTATAATCGTAATATGTATAAGTCACTTCAGAGGCAGTTTGACTTAGTATCTCTCTGCTTATTACAACTTCGCTTGCATTTGTCCATTGTCCAGAAGTAAGTCTACCTGCTGCAACCCCTCCATTCATAGCCTGCCCAATAAGCCTAAATTCTGGCTGGATTTTGTCAATGTTAAACTTTAAATCATATGTTTGATAGGATTGGGTCGCTTTTGATTTTGCTTGGAGTGTTATATTTATAGTCCCATTTCCTTCAGAGAATCCTGACCCAGAAATCGCCGCAATAATGTCATCAGTCGATATTCTATTAGTGCGCATGAATTGATAATCTTCCGTTCCCTCTATTTTATATTGATATATGACTCCGCTAGGAATATCGTCATTCCCCGAAATCTCAATTAAAATAGAGCTAGGATACCAACGATCTCTTGCATCCTCTATGGATATAGAACTCAACTCAGTCGTACTTAGATGTATATTATCCGGGCCCAAATGGGGGGTATCAACGTCAATCTTAATAATTACTGCCTTATCAAGAAGCTTCTCTGCTCCTGCCAAATTAGTAACTTTAAATTTCACAGTACCTTTAAAATTCCTAACTAGTGCTTCTGGGAATAAAGGATCGCTTTCTCCTAAAAATCTTAATTCTCCATCCTGATTGTATGGTCTAGCGCTTGCATTATATTTAACCCAAGGCTCGTTGTCTATTTGATACCAATAATATAATCCTGTCATAGAAGAGGGTCTTATTCTAACCGTAGCTCTATCCGTCCAATTAAATTCGTATGCACCCGAAGCCCCTATCGTTCCGCCAGATATTATTTCTGCACCAAGGGCTTGGGTTTCCCTGAATACGTGTATTTTGTATGCATTAATGGCATCATTTGACATTAGATCATTTTTCGCATAAACCCAGTAATATTGTTCGGTCAAAGAAACCGTTCCTATAAGCTGAGTCCATCCTCCAGCAGTCACTGCTGGGGGCACAGTTTCAGAGGAACTGGTTATCCTGTAATAAAAGGTAATCGGTGCCTTATTTTTGAAAATACTATTAACGTCCACAATGGAAGTTGTACTTCTCAGGTTTATAACATTCGTGCTGTATATGTGATATAGATTTGCATCACTATCCCATACTACCTCGCCAGTTTGCTGGCTAATCGCATAAACAATATTAGGGGTTGAAGTATCAATTTTTACCGATAAGTCAATAGGGGTACTTGGATGTCCTGCATGATTAATTGCCCTAAAGGTGATTACCCCATCATAACTTGAATATTTTCTTCTTGCGAACTCATCTGGGTTACCCGCTGTAGATTCATCGTCTGCTCTCTCGAGTTCATTGAAATACCATTTAATTCCTCCAAACAAGAATGTAGAATGTCCATCTCCTTCCACAGCTTCCTCGGTGTCCATCCAAATTCCACTATTAGGGCCTTTTTCTAGCTTGTATTGATATTTGGTAATTACTATCGGATCATTTTCATATTGGGTTGACTCGGAAATATCTAACGAGAAATCAACAGGTTCACCCAACCAATTTGTTCCGGTTGCACCCGTAACTTCTATAGAGTAATTTCTAACATCGTATCTAAATATTACATAGTCAGTATCCGTTCTTTGAACTGTTCCAGTTCTATCCTGTACTCTAGATTCTAAGAAGAAGATATACTTAAATTCGCCCTTTCCGCCTTCGGTAGGCATATTAATTAAAAATTCCTCTCCTTCTCCTAAAACAAAGTCTTGCGGATTCGCAACTGGATTTGTTTCCGAAACAAATGGAGCATAAAAATATCTAAAGTGCCCCGTGTGATTAGTTAAAAATCTTACTCTTATATCATTTGCTATTGGGTAGCTTCCCAAAATATCTATATCAGGTCTTATTACATTCCCTGATCCATCTACCAAATCTGCTTCAATTCCCGAAAATCCAATAATAGTAGTATCAATGTTTACGGGTACAGTTATAAATTTTTGTAATCCAGCTCCACTTTTCAAAACATACCTATATATGCCCGAATTAGATACAGAAATTTCAAAATTCCCTCCAGAAGTTTTTGCAATCTGAGTGGTACTTTGTTGAGTTTCAGTAATCATTCTGTAACAGACCGTATCCGATATATTAGTCTCGGGCGAGATTGTTATTATAACTTCCCCAGCAGACCAATCATCCGGGCCAAGCACAGTAGCCGTCCCTGCAATTGTTGCGTTAACTTCAGCATTTGGTTCTTTCAAGTCAAGATTGATAACTGGTGTTCTAAGGGGCACCCCTGCTGTTCCGTTATCAACTCTATTCTTCGCTTTATCATATATGTAGAAGGACATAGTCGTTCCATCAATATCTCTGTCAATTTCTGCAGTAAATGTGGCTTTCCCAGCGCTAATACTAGATCTAGTGTATTGAAGAAGAGTAGTCGTTGAAGTATTACCCGTTATATAGCCATAAATCTCATATTCATTAGGTACATCCAAAAATACGGGAAGCAGAAAATCAACTTTAATTTTCTCGTTTACCCAAAGTCTTGTATCCCCATTTACCAAGCTCGAATTAGGGTAGTATGTTTGTATTGACATATCAACAGCAAAATTCTCTCTTAAAACAGTGACAGTAAATTGGCGTTCACTTACCAAACCTGCTCCCGTTCTAATACGTATATAGTATGTCCTGTTTACAATTGGAGTAGTAGATGTAGCTGTATTTTCTAAAATATAGTTTGAGCCACTTGCGGGAATAGCAGTATAAGTTAAGGAAGATGCTTCCGTTTTGTATTCAAAATATACTGGATTTCTCGAATCTGACTGAATTGCAGTGTTGTTTAAAGTGAATATTATCTTGTTTTGAGCATATCCTGCTCTCTGATTTGGGCCCTCAGGCATTCCCATGGATACTATTTCCTTGCTGTTTCCATCTCTAGCCTGTAAAGCTAAAACTGGTGCAACTGTATCTATTTGAGCAATAAAATCGCCACCACTGTATATAATGCCCGACCCGCTAACTGACCGAAAAGATAGGTTCATGCTTTCTGTCGCTTCATACACGAAAACACCGCTTCCACCGATTTGATTTAGATCAGTCCATCCATTTGCGTCGAAATATTGATATCTTGCTCCTGATTTCAATTCAATTTGGACATCAGGGCTGATAATGTATCTAACATTTGTCGCAGACCATTGACCAGTAAGGTAGTCCGTGTTATCCGCTTTTTTCGCTTCTACATCAAATACTGGCTCCACTTTATCAATGTATACCTTTAAATCTCCAGCATAGGTCCGACTAGTTTGCATAGAACCATCATAAGTCTTGAGAGTAATTCTTCCGCCATAACTCAATATTTCGCTCTCTGGACCAAGTATAGTTGCTGTATAAGCTTTTGTTGCATCGTTATATTCAAAAGGTTGTTCATCCCCGTCAACTAGAGAGTACACTACATTCGCATTAGTTTCCGTTCTTGTCTTTACTTCAACCTTTACTCCCGAAGAAACCCAGTTCTGATTGGGAGCATTTGCTATCGGATAGGTCCTATCAGTAGAGCCATCATTGTATGTCGCTGTAACTGAAATAATGTCATAATCAGAAGATGAACCTGTCTTATCTACAAGGGCTTCTATCCAGTATGTAGAAACATATTCTTCCTCTTCCTCAAGCCCTTCGCTCAATATTTTAAAATATATGTATCTATGAAAAACATTTTCAGGGTCTGAGGTAATCTGTTGTAGTAAGGATAAATTCCAGCCGAAATCATCAAAATCTTTAGATATTCCACTAGCTGGGTCGGCAGAGCTCAGCCAAGTCAAGTCTAAAGAAGTTTTAGGATTATCTACATATTCTTCGTTTAGTGCATAACTAAAATCAGAATAGTTAATAATTGCAGGATCTTTTAGTTGAATAAAAAAATCGGGGAAATCTACCGCTCCGTAGACTGTAATACCCGACATATATCCGTTTGTATCAACGGAAAAGTCATACTTTTCTTTAATTTCATCTGGGGTAAAGTCGATTAATACTTCTACCCATTCTTCCGTTATATATGTTTGAAACTCAACTATTTCTGGGTCGGGATTTTCATCTAAAGCAGTATTCTCCACTTTAAAATAGACAAATTTATGAAATACATAATTATCAATGTATCCATCGGTTACTTGCTCTAAAGAGAAATCGATTGTAGCTATCCCTTCTATGTCTTGATACTGGACAACTCCACCCTCTTCAACTACATCCGAAGCAGAACGAAGCTTTTCCCAGGATTCGACTGGAATAGATGTCAGTGGGTTTACAAGGGTGTCAGCAAAAGCATAATAAAAACGAATGTCCCTGTTGTCTCCCACAAAGGCTCCATTATAAATTTGAGTAAATTGAATATCAAAAACAGGAAGGTTATATAAGTCGGTAGCTATACCTGAGATATAGTCACCAGTATCTATCGAAAAATCATATTTTCTGGAAAGCTCTTCTTGAGTTAAAGCCTCAGCAGATGAGAAGGTCATCCCGAGTATAGAAAAAATGCACGCTAGTATTATCACAGCCATAGTAGCGACAGCAAAGGTAGAAAATCTTCGGGACACAATTGACTTCATCTAGACCTCACCATGATCTGGAGTTTTGCTTCCACGTCATAAAGACGAGTGTACCCACTCCGCGTAATATGATAATATCACAAACCCTTTTTGTCCGCAAGTACGCGCGCGAGTGATATTTATATAATTATATATAAGTGAAGAAAAAATATGAATAGCGTTGGCTTTCTTCTAAAAGCCCTTCACTATAATTTCACGCCGAATTCGTTGTTTGATTTTAGCAAGATTTAGGTTTATTGCCATTGTTAGGCAGTATTATTTGTTTTTTGCTAGTAATATCGGGATACTCATTTTTTAACTCACTGCAAAAAATGCTCTTCATTGGTCAAATCTCGTTTGAAAAAGTTGTAATATTTTTTAAAAGTCGCTTGAAAAAGTTTATTTTAAGGTGCATAATAAAATTAACCCATATAAGGAGACACAATTATGCTAAAAAGAAAAGTGGACAAAGTTTTGATTGATTGGAAGAACACTCCAAATCATATCCTTCTCATAATAAAAGGTTGCAGACAATGCGGAAAGACTTATTCTGTCCGCGCATTTGCGAAAAAATATTACGATTATGAGGTGTATTTGAACTTTTTCAAAAATCCCGATTATATTTCCATCTTCGAAGGTTCACTTGAGATTGACAACTTAATTATTATGATGTCTGCGCTTCTTGGCCCTGATGCCATTTTCGAGCCAGGAAGGACCATCATCATACTTGACGAGATACAAGACTGCCCCGAAGCAAGAACTGCTCTCAAATTCTTCAAGGAAGATGGGCGTTTTGACGTTATCGGAACAGGTTCCTTGCTTGGGGTAAAGGGATATGGCAAGCAGCCTAAGTCCATCCCCGTTGGATCTGAAACCTTAATTGAGATGCACCCTCTTGATTTCGAGGAGTTCTTATGGGCAAACGGCATTACGCCACAAATCATTGACAAGCTAAAAGAATATCTTGAAAAGGAAATTCCCGTTCCCGAAGCTTTGCATAATAAAATGCATCTGCTTTTGCTCCAATACACCGTCGTTGGTGGTATGCCTGAAGTTGTCAAGACGTTCGTCACCACCAAACAGATGAACAGTGTTTTATCTTTACAAAGAGATATTATACACTCCTACGAGGATGAAATGGTTAAATACGCTGACTCTGCAGATAAACCGCTTATAAAGGAATGCTTCCAATCGATTCCCAAGCAACTTAGTAAAGAGAACAAAAAGTTTCAATACTCCTTAGTTAAAAAAGGCAGTACAGCCTCTAAATTCAAGGGAAGTTTACAATGGATTGAAGACGCAGGGATCATTTCTCGCTGCTACAACCTTAATCTACCCGAGCTACCGCTCGACGGAAATGCCATTAATGATATCTTCAAAGTTTACATGAAAGACGCGGGCTTGTTCGCCAGTATGCTTGAAGATGGCACACAGTACGATATTCTGCAAGGAAATCTCCATGGCTACAAAGGGGCCATCTTTGAAAATTTACTTGCGGATATCTTCGCCAAGATGGGACGAAATCTCTACTATTATCACAAGGATTCCGGACTTGAGATTGATTTCGTAACCAGATACAAGGGCGGCGCTACCTTGATTGAGGTCAAGGCAACCACGGGCAACGCTAAAAGCACAAAAACGATTCTCGCGCACCCTGAGAAATATCAAGTTTCCGGTGCTATCAAGCTTGGAGAATACAACATTGGCAGAAAAGATAGAATGCTTACGATTCCATTATACATGGCCTTTTTACTCACAGAGTATTGAAGATATATAATGCTTTTACTCTCCTAATCAAGTATGGCAGTATTCTTTGTTTTTGTAGTGGAAAATTTTTCGGGCGAAGCATAAACAAAAAATCCAACACAGACTATTGTGTCCATGTTGGATTTTTACTTTTTTCCCACTCTATATCGGCATTTTCTTTGAATTTAACTCAATATTCTTATACGAACATGCCTTTCAACCGCCTCTTTTTTTATTTTTAGAAATCCTCTTCATCGTCTCCCAACTCTTCATCGTCTCCCAGTTCATCATCCTCGTCGGGTGGAAGGTAGTCATCGTCCTCATCTTCCCCGTGTTGAACCTCATCCCCATCCGTATCCCCTTCAGTTTCTTCAGAGGAATCTTCATCATCTAAACCAGCAAAATCTAGATCTTCTAAAGTCTCTTCATCTTCAATCCATTCTTTTTCTGCTAGATCTTCTAAAGAGTCCGCCTCGGGATCAGTTATATCTTCATCAGAAATAACTTCAAATTCTTCTTCTGGCTCAACATCAACCGTATCTTCGTCTAGTTCTATTTCGATCGTATCAAGATCTTCTTCAACGTCGATTTTAGCCTTTTTGGCTATTTCAAGGAGACAGTCTTCACAATACTTTTTCCCAGGTACTACATAATTTTTTTCGCACCTAGGACAGAGCTCTTCCTCCAAATCAAGATCGATTATACCCTTCATTTCGGCAATACAAACGGAACAATACTCTTCACTTTCGAGTATATAATTCAATTCGCAACGAGGGCATTTCTTATACTTTCCCATTCTTCACCCCTTTAACTAAATTAGCGAAATTTAAAAAGATTCACTAAATTTGTCTTCTATAGAATTGCGTATATTATATGAATGAATGATTATCTTGTAAACAATTTTTTTTATATTTTCACTAATTTTTTAGAACAAAATAAAATATTTCAAAAATAATACAATATTCAATGTTTTTCTTATTCCTGTAGAAAGAAATTTTTTCAACCATATTGGACTGGTTTTTTCTTTTTTCTGCGATGGTTCATTTCTACTCTGGCTTACTCCCAAAACCCTATATCTGCAACATTTTTGGACAAATAATTTTCTTTTTTCTACGATGGTTCATTTCTACTGTGGCTTATTCCCAAAACCCTATATCTGCAACATTTTTGCACAAATAATTTTCTTTTTTAAAGATTTTTGTCTAACTGAATAATTTAGAAGATATGGTTTGATAATTCACCGTTGATCAATTTTCTTTACCAAAAGAAAAACCACCCAAGTCCGGGGTGGTCTTCTAATGGTTTCCGTTTTCGAATTCTCGACTTATTCTTCTGCCGTTGGTGGATCGACAAGCATATCTATCTCATCAGCATGGGAGAACAATCCGATTCTAGTCGCCTTCATTGTTCTCTCGTCGTTACGGTCTACTGCGGAAAGGTCTAGGTAGTACGTGTAGTTTTTCACGTCTGAATTAAAGAAGTAAATAGTGTCATATACTTTATCATATCCTAACCATGTACTGAAATATCCCGATTTGTACAAGGGGTATGCCCCTTCAAGAGATATTACATAATCGCTTCCAGCTTTATCTAAGGCTTTAATAGAGTATAACTTGTTTGAAACAATGTATTGTACATGGACTTCGGTTCCGATTTCCTTATATCCTAAAATTTTAAGTGAAGAACCAGCAACCGCAGGAGCAAAGGTCCAGCTTCCGTCGATTCCTCTGATTCCCAAATCGTAACTATCCGAATCTAAAGCAAAAATGTATCCATCCCCTAGTATATCAAAGTCAGTGTAATTAACTCCCTGTGTGTACCTTACTTCATTTTCCCACTCAAAAGAAAAAGTGGAATCAAAGTCATAAGAATAATTTCCCTTTGACCTGGTGTTTACCCCACTGTCAGTCTTAGAATAAAACAACCTTATGGAATCTGTGCCAATAGATATGATTTCAGTAAGGCTGATTCTATACCCCTTTGAGTGCTCCAAAGTTTTCCCTTCATAAGAAGAGAGTCCGTTAAAAATCTCTTTAGGTTCTTCAGCACCCGCTTTAAAAGAGTACACATGGTTGAAATAGTTGACAGTACTATCATCGTTTTTTGTGTAAATTATGGTATCTGAAAGAGAGTTGGCTCCGTCCCCATAAGGAAGAAACTTAGTGTCTCCTATTTCAGTGGCAATCTCTCTGTCTTTGAATTTTCTAGTAGATAGGTCGATTTCGTGAAGATTATACTCCCTTACGTAAAGAATATATCCCGTTGGAGTAACTCTAAAAGATACTGAGTAATCCTCAAATGATGCGATTTTTTGGGTGCCAGTACCATCTAACTTTGTCCTCATCAAGTCCATCTTGCTGGTCATGGGTTCTCCCTTGCTATCTTTTTCTATAGAGGGGGTAGTGTAATAAATATATTCTCCTACGACAGTTATGCCTATACTTGGGCTGGAATTATATACATTTTT
>Ga0265294_10006961_pt1 | contig 13505 bp, 11 predicted proteins | sample MunlanPumphouse3_FD_192504 | JGI IMG/M metagenome (GOLD analysis project Ga0265294, IMG submission 192504) | Groundwater microbial communities from a municipal landfill in Southern Ontario, Canada - Pumphouse #3 | ecosystem: Environmental > Aquatic > Deep subsurface > Groundwater | place... | reverse complement strand
GCTGTCAATCCGAATCCCCATAGTCTTTGGTTTCAGTTCTTCAAATACCCTGATAGCATTGGGGACACCTGACTTCAGCACGTTGTAGGTATCCACCAACAAGACACAATTGTCCGGATAGAGCTCGGCAAAAGCCCGGAAGGCTTCGTATTCACTGTCGAACATTTGAATCCAGCTGTGGGCCATGGTGCCCAGTGCAGGAATATCAAACTCACGGTCAGCAATTGCACATGCCGTACCGGAACAACCGCCTATATAGGCTGCCCGTGCACCGTAAATGGCACTGGAAGGACCGTGGGCTCTCCGCGTCCCGAACTCCATAACACTTCGACCTTTCGCCGCACGTACGATGCGGTTGGCCTTAGTGGCAATGAGGCTCTGGTGATTGACCAGCAGGAGCAGAATGGTTTCAATAAACTGGGCCTGAATGACAGGACCCCGCACGGTAAGAACGGGCTCCCCGGGGAAAATAGGCGTCCCTTCCGGTATTGCCCATACATCGCACTCAAACTTAAAGTCCTGGAGGTACTGTAGGAATTCTTCGCTGAATATTCCTTTCCCTCTCAGGAAATCGATATCCTCTTCTTCAAACTTCATATTTTGTAGGTAGTGAACAACCTGTTCCAACCCTGCAACGATGGCAAAGCCGCCTCCATCGGGTATTCTACGAAAGAACATATCGAAGTATGCTATCTGATCTCGTAACCCTTTCTCGAAATACCCGTTTGCCATTGTCAGCTCGTAATAATCTGTGAGCATTGTTAGATTTAATCGCTCAATCATCGGTTCCCCCACTTCCCACTTATCGCTGTGTTTGTGATATTGTGTGAAAAATATATCCTGTTAAAGATTTATTGTATCATAATTTTCCTGTTGGCAAAACCTTTTTCAAATATTCTCCAGTGTAAGAACTCTTCATATTTACTAATTCCTCCGGTGTGCAGACAGCGATGACTTCTCCCCCACGGTCTCCCCCTTCGGGTCCCAGGTCGATGATCGTATCCGCGGTCTTTATCACGTCCAGGTTATGCTCAATGACGATAACCGTATTTCCCAGATCAACCAGGCGCTCTAAAACCTGAATCAGCTTGTCCACGTCCGCGAAATGGAGGCCGGTAGTGGGCTCATCCAGAATGTAGAGGGTTTTGCCGGTGCTACGTTTTGATAACTCCGATGCCAACTTCACACGCTGAGCCTCTCCTCCCGAGAGTTGTGTAGAGGGCTGTCCTAGCTTGACATAACCCAAACCCACCTCTTCCAATGTGATAAGCTGTCGCGTAATGGCAGGTATATTTTTGAAGAATTCCAAAGCCTCAGATACATTCATATCCAGCACATCGTATATATTCTTGCCCTTATACTTAACTTCCAAGGTTTCACGGTTGTAGCGCTTCCCTTTACACACTTCACAGGGAACATATACATCGGAAAGGAAGTGCATTTCGATGCGGAGGATTCCGTCACCGCTGCATGCTTCGCATCTCCCCCCTCTAACATTGAAGCTGAAACGCCCCTTTCCGTAGCCTCTGACTTTAGATTCGGGCAACTGGGCAAAAAGATCCCGGATGTTTGTGAATACGCCGGTATAGGTTGCAGGGTTGGACCTGGGAGTTCTGCCTATGGGGGACTGATCGATGTTAATGACCTTATCGATCTGCTCTATGCCGTGAATTTCCTTATGGGCACCGGGTCTGTCCTTGGCCCGGTTTATCTTTGCAGCAACGCTCTTATACAGCACTTCATTAATGAGGCTGCTCTTACCCGAGCCGGAAACACCGGTGACGCAGATAAACTGTCCAAGAGGAATTTCCACGTCGACTTCCTTAAGATTGTTTTCCGCAGCGCCGATGATCTGTAGCGTTTGTCCGTTTCCCCGCCTCCTATCGACCGGAACAGGAATCTGCCTGTCCCCGCGAAGATAGCTCCCTGTTATGGATTTGTCGCAAGCCTTGATTTCCTCTATATTTCCTTCCGCCACCACTTCTCCTCCATGGATCCCGGCTCCGGGACCTATGTCGATAATGTGATCGGCTTCGTACATGGTTTCTTCGTCATGCTCAACGACGATGAGGGTATTTCCCATATTCGTCAAATTGCGCAGGGTCTTGAGAAGCTTGGCATTATCCTTTTGATGTAGCCCGATGCTGGGCTCATCCAATATATAGAGGACGCCCATCAGTCCCGATCCGATCTGGGTTGCCAAGCGGATTCTCTGGGACTCTCCTCCTGATAATGTTCCGGAGGATCTGGATAAAGTCAGGTAATCCAAACCCACGTTTACTAAAAATCCAAGTCTGGAGACCAACTCTTTCTTGATTTGCTTTGCAACAGCAGTATCACGGTCCGAAAGATCCAGGTTCCCAATGAAATCCAAGGCGCTCCGCACCGACAGATCAGAGAAAGCAGCAATGTTCATGCCCCCCACGGTGACAGCCAGGACTTCCGGCTTCAGCCTTTTCCCTCCGCATGTAGGACAGGGTACGATGTTCATGTAATGCCGCATCCTCTCCTTTATATAATCGGAATTGGTATCCTTGTATCTTCTCTCCAGGTTGTTGATGACCCCTTCAAATGGGTGATTTCGATAGGATTCAGAGCCGTTGTTGCGGCTGACATAATAATATTGCAACTTACGGTTACCTGTCCCGTAGAGGAGTTCCTGCTTAAATTTGGCAGGGAGTTGAGCGTAGGGCATGTTGATGTCTACCTTATGATCTTCGGCAAGGGCATCGACCATCTGACGGTAAAAGCTGGAGATATCCATCGATGCGAATACGTTTGACAAAGCTCCTTTTGGAATGGATATGTCCTGTTGAGTTATAATTAGATCGGGATCGATCCTCTCGAGAAAACCCAAGCCGGTGCAATCGGGACATGCTCCAAAGGGGCTGTTAAAGGAAAACATCCTAGGCTCCAGTTCCTCCATGCTGACTCCGTGTTCCGGGCATGCCAGCTTGGTATTGAAGACCATGGTGTTGCCGTTTTCTACAATTACGGTGACCAGGCCGTCTCCATGCGTGATGGCCATTTCTGCAGATTCGGCCAGGCGACTTTCGGCCCCCTGCTTAACGATGATCCGGTCTATGACGATTTCTATGGTGTGTTTATGGGTTTTCTCCAGTTTAATCTCTTCACCGTCCAGTTCCCTGATCTCTCCATCTACGCGGACTCGCGTGAATCCTTCCTTGCGGATTCGACTGAGAATCTTATCATGTTCCCCTTTTCTCTCCCGGATCACGGGAGCAAGAATGGTAAGTCTGGACCCTTCACCAAGGTCCATGAGCTGGTCTACGATTTGGTCCACAGTCTGGCTGGAGATTTCTCTTCCGCATATGGGACAGTGGGGAATGCCGATACGGGCGTACATGAGACGGAGATAGTCGTGGATCTCTGTTACCGTTCCCACTGTGGAGCGGGGATTTTTGTTGGTGGTTTTTTGATCTATGGAAATGGCGGGAGAAAGCCCTTCAATATACTCTACGTCGGGCTTTTCCATCTGGCCCAAAAACTGTCTGGCATAAGAGGATAGGCTTTCCATATAGCGTCTTTGGCCCTCTGCATAAATAGTATCGAAAGCCAACGAGGACTTGCCTGAGCCGGACAGGCCGGTTAGGACTACCAGCTGGTCTCTCGGTATGGTTAGGTCTACATTTTTAAGATTGTGTTCGTTTGCACCTTTGATTATGATTTTATCTGACATTTATCTTCCTCGTTTATTGTTACTATAATATTAATTTTTGTATTCTCCGGAGCGCAGCCCCCACGCATCCATATCAAGTTTTATACTTGGCTACAGTCTGACTTTGTATTCGAACAGGCGGTCCCGAAGCTGGGCCGCTTGCTCGAATTGCAGATCTGAGGCTGCCTGCTTCATCTGTTTTTCCAGCAGCTTGACGTAATCGGCCAGCTCCTTTTTCGTCAGTTCCAGAGGCCGTTTGCCGTGGTAATACTCCTCTGTCTCTTCCACTACTTTGGTAGCTTCTATAATATCACGTATGGATTTCTCTATGGTAGTTGGTATGATACCGTTCTCTTCGTTGTAGGCTTGCTGGATTTCCCTCCGACGCTTGGTCTCACTGATGGCTTTTTCCATGGCACCGCTAATCCGATCGGCATACATGATGACTCTGCCTTCGACGTTTCTCGCCGCTCTGCCGCAGGTCTGGATGAGGGAGGTCTCCGTTCGCAGAAAGCCTTCTTTGTCGGCATCCAGTATTGTCACCAAAGAGACTTCCGGCAGATCAAGCCCTTCTCTCAGAAGATTGATACCCACCAACACATCAAATAACCCAAGGCGCAGGTCGCGAATAATCTCCATTCGTTCCAGTGTCTCCACTTCCGAATGGAGGTAGCGGACTTTGATCCCGACATTTTTCAGATAGTCGGTAAGGCTTTCTGCCATTTTCTTTGTAAGGGTGGTGACGAGAACTCTTTCTTTTCTTGCCACTACTTTGTTAATCTCTCCGATGAGATCATCAATTTGCCCTTCTGTAGGCTTCACAGTTATCTCCGGATCCAGCAAACCCGTAGGACGAATGATCTGCTGGGCTACAACTCCACCGCTTTTCGCCTTTTCATAGTCTGCAGGAGTAGCGCTGACGTAGACGATCTGGTTAACCTTTGCTTCGAATTCTGCAAAGGACAGAGGACGGTTATCCAAGGCCGAGGGCAACCGAAAACCGTAGTCCACCAGATTGGTCTTTCTTGAGCGGTCCCCTGCCCACATTCCACGAAGCTGCGGAAGCATGGCATGGGATTCATCTACAATAATCAGAAAGTCGTCGGGAAAGTAATCGATGAGGGTATAAGGCCGGGTTCCCGGCGGAAGGCCGCTGATATGGCGCGCGTAGTTCTCAATTCCCTTGCAACTCCCCACCTCGCGGAGCAGCTCCAGGTCGTACCTGGTTTTTTGTTCAAGCCTCTGAGCTTCTACCAATTGCCCCTTTTCTTTGAACCATTTAATTCGCTCAGCCAGTTCCGTCTCGATGCTCAAGACAGCCCTATCCATGTTTTCCTTGGAGGTGACGTAGTGGGATGCAGGAAAAACGGAAACGTGATTTCGAAGTCCGATAATCTCTCCGGTGAGAGGATTCATTTCTTTAATCTGTTCTACTTGATCTCCGAAAAGCTCGACCCTTACCGCATGTTCCGCACCTGCGGGATAGATGTCTATCACATCGCCTCTGACCCGAAAAGTTCCTCTGGTGAAGTTCAAATCATTTCTTGTATATTGGATATCCACCAGCTTACGAAGCATTTCATTCCTGTCTTTTTCCATTCCCGGTCGGATGGATAAGACTTGGTTCTCATAGTCGATGGGGCTTCCCAGCCCGTAAATGCAGGATACGCTGGCAACAATGATTACATCGCGTCTTTCAGTCAGAGAAGCAGTTGCCGAATGTCGCAATTTGTCGATCTCGTCATTGATGTCCGAATCCTTCTCTATATAGGTGTCTGTAGTCGGTACGTAAGCTTCCGGCTGGTAATAGTCATAATAGCTGACGAAGTATTCCACCGCGTTTTCTGGAAAGAACTCTTTGAATTCTCCGCAGAGCTGTGCTGCTAGGGTCTTGTTATGGGAGATTATGAGGGTGGGCTTTTGAACCTGTTCAATGACATTGGCCATGGTGAAGGTTTTCCCCGAACCCGTAACTCCTAACAGGGTTTGATGCTTCTCTCCCCTATTGATCCCTTTCACCAGCTGATTTACCGCCTGGGGCTGGTCGCCGGTCAATTTATAATCCGATACGATTTTGAACATAATGACTCACTTCCATCCCTGCTGTTGCGTGGGCCCTTTCCCACACAAATGATTCCCGCCTTATTAGCATTACCGTAAGTAGTTATTATACATCACATAAGCTCATGTTTTGTAACATTAATAGTGTAGCTTATTCTCAGCAGCCTGTCAAACGTATGTTCTTTAGATTGCAATGACCAACCCTTAATTCGCAGCAAAGTGAGCAAAAAACCAAGTTGTACGTAAATTACAGCTAGATTTGCCTCTGGCTGAGCAAAAAATCAAGTTGTACGCCTGATTAAGAGGAAATATCCCAATAAATCAACGTACAACTCAATAATTTGCACAGAAATGGACAATCAGATAAACAAATCGACGTACTACCTGATAATTTGCACAGTAAGACTGGCAGTCTTCATTTTTTGCCTGTATCGGGGTACATTCTGCTCTATTGAAAAATCCCCCTTGAAATGCTGTATTAGTTGCTATATAATTGCTTTATCTATTTAGTACGCTGAATCCGGACAGCACCGGAACGGGAGACCCAGGGTAATTGGGGTGAATCTGATTTATCAGAAGAGCAGCTCCGGCTCTAACCCGTCAGCTAATCCCGTAAGCAACGAAGAGCACCATTTATGTTATCACGAGCAGGCGTATAGCTTCTGTATTATTTGTGATAGTTAACAGTGTAATAGAGTGCTGTTCTTCGGTGATACTGCAGGATGTAGTGTCACTTTTCATATTATACTGACAGGAGGTATTTACTTGAAAAAAACAACAACCTTGAATGGGGGTAAGCAGACAAGCAAAATGAAGAGCCTTTTTAATACAGTCAATCGGGTGAACAACGTCGTAAAAGCAGGCATTGATAAAGTCCCGGGTATCACATCCAATGGGTATTTTTCCACATCGAAAGATCGCAGATCCGAGCTTGAAAAAGATTTTGTCACGACCATGTCTAAACACCTAGTTGAAAACAACTATATCGATAGTGAACTCTTCAGCAAATATGATGTAAAAAGAGGACTTCGAAACGCCAACGGCACAGGTGTCGTAGTTGGGCTTACAAAGGTGGGAGACGTGGTTGGATATACCACTAATGAAAAGAATGAGAAAGTACCTGCAGAAGGCAAGCTGTATTACCGGGGCGTGGACATCCATGACCTGGTCAGCAACGTAGTCGCCGAAAACCGTTTTGGTTACGAAGAAGCGAGCTACCTGCTTCTGTTTGGAGAATTGCCCAACCAGGAGCGGTTGGATGCATACCGCAGTGCACTTGGCGCACGCCGCGGGCTCCCTGCGGGCTTTCCCAGAGATATGATCTTAGTTGCACCGAGCAGCAACGTGATGAACAAGCTGGCAAGAAGCGTCCTAGCTCTCTATTCCTATGATGATGACCCAGACAACCTGTCTATTCCAAACGTCTTGAGACAGTCCATCGACTTGATCGGCTACTTTCCTTCTTTGATTGCTTATGGCTTTCAAGCAAAGCGTTCTCACTACAATAACGAAAGCCTTCACCTCCATTATCCGGATCCGGAGAAAAGTACTGCGGAAAATATCCTTCGGATGATACGTCCCACCGGTGAGTACACGGATATTGAAGCGAAATCCCTGGACCTGAGCATGATTCTTCATGCCGAACACGGAGGCGGAAACAACTCCTCCTTCGTGACGAATGTGGTCACCTCTACCGGGACGGATACATATTCCGCAATAGCAGCCGCTGTGGGTTCCCTTAAAGGGCCCAAGCATGGCGGTGCCAACGTAGAGGTAATCGGTATGATCAATGATTTGAAGGCTAATGTTAAAGATATTACCAATTACAAAGAAGTGGAAAAATATCTGATTAAGCTCATGAAGGGTGAGGCCTTTGATGGTTCCGGTCTCATTTATGGTCTGGGGCATGCAGTTTATACCCTGTCGGACCCTCGTGCCGTTCTGTTGAAAAAAATGGCTCAGAAGTTGGCAGAAGAGCAGGGGCTTATCGATGATTTTCTGCTCTATGATTTTATCGAGAAACAAGGATCAAAAATATTCCGGGAAATGAAAGGAATCGAAAAACCGATGCCGGCCAATGTGGACCTCTATTCCGGGTTTGTATACAGCGCTTTGAATATTCCCCTTGATATTGCCACACCGGTATTTGCCGCTTCCCGGATTGCAGGTTGGTGCGCCCACCGAATCGAAGAGATCGTAGCTGGAAACAAGATCGTCCGCCCGGCCTATATCAACGTAGAGTCTAAGCACCCCTATGTGCCTATAGCAGAACGTGTGTAGACTTTTCTTCTACTCTGTAATACAAAAAAGCTGCCTTTTGAAAAAGGGCAGCTTTGTTTATTTGCTCCTCCCTTCCCAACTGATATGGACAATACCAAGGTTGGCGTCTGCGGCATCACGGCAGCAGGATCAACAGATTAATAAAAGAGGCGATCAGAAGGATTGCGGATACAGCAGCGATACGGAGCGGTCCCGGTTTCCGGGAGTGTGGCTCTTGAAGAAGGAGACCTAAAAACCACACCAGTAGGCAGATTCCAACTGCCATCAAGGCGGAGCCAACCGTTCCTCCGTAATTGAACAGGAATAAGACAGCATAAAGCGTTACCATTCGATACCAATTCCCCGTCACAAATAAAGCCCGCTCTCTTTCGTGAAGCTCGCCGTTCTCTTTTTCGATTAAGAAACTGTGTTCCCATCCGAAAAGCAGCAGCCAAATGAATCCCATGAGCATGGCGGGCATATGAAGGGCAGGAGCTGTACCGGTCGAGGCAAGATCGGCCACAAGAAAGCTTCCCCGGTTAATCAGAGAAGCGGTAAAGCAGTAAAAACCTGCGACTGTAAGAAATAGTTGACAGGCGTAGTTGCCGGAAGCGGCAATGTCTCTTTCGAGCTCTATAGCTTCTGTGCCTTGTCCAGGTCTGTGAAGTTTGTAGAGCCTTATAAATTCTGCAAAGAGCAATAAGAGGATGGTCAAAGCCAGATTGCCACCCGCGAAGAGAATCATACCACTTATGAGGATGACAACAGGGTAGAGTACGGATAGTATCTTCTGCCTGTAATCCGTATCGGGCCAAGGTTCCCGGTACATCTCCACTAATGTATGAAATGGTTCCAAAATGTGGGATGGGGCTTCGTCTTTTAGATGAGCAGAAACGAAAGATCTCAATCCTGCGAGAAACCCGGCTAATAGCGGAGCCAGTAACAGATAAATTATAATTTCGACAACACCGTTCATAGTATTCCCTTCTGCTGTAACATTAATTGTATTTATTATATCAGCATAACATCAAAATGGACAGACCCCCTTAGATGCTTTTGCATCCGGGGGTCTGTCCCTGTCTTCATGAAACACTTAGTTCGGTTCATTAAGACTCTTTAACTTTACTTTAATGCCTTGCCAAGCCCAGCCTGATAATAGTAGCGGGCCTATTATCGATATAAAACCAAATATATTACTAAACACGTCCCAAACAGTATCCCAGATCATGATTATTCATCTCCTTCCGTCTCAACTATTTCTTTACCAAACTTGTTAAAGAGCAGATAAAGAATAATTACGATGGGTACTATTATAATAATACCATACTCCTGCCAAAGCTCAACTTCTCCAATTTTGATAACGTAAACCTCCATATCATCGCTCCAAGTACCGAAGAAGTTCGTCCAGATATACCAGATAATCGATGCACAAAAACCAAATACCGTCGCAACGGAACCTGCAATTTTTTTAGGAGCTTTCTTTGAGAATGTTCCAAAATAGACCGGCACTACGCAGGTGGCAAGAATTATCGTCGCCTGGAATACCCATACTTCCATGATACGGTCAAAGAGAAAGGCAAGAGCCAAAGAGAATGCTGCAGAGATAAGAATTCCTATCTTTGTCATTCTTTCTGTCTCTTGTGAAGTGGCATCCGGTTTCACGACACCCTTATAGATATCGTACCCTATTACGCCACCGGCAACCAGGAAGTAAGAATCGGCAGTTGACATAGCTGCGGCGAAAACGCCGGCCATAAATAATCCTAAAATACCTACCGGCAGATATTGACCGGCGACTGCAAATAATGCCTCATTAGCTACAATATCCTCAGGGATGATAGCCAGCCCTACCGCAGCAGCTCCCAAAATTCCTAAGAAGGCCACGCACCAGTCATAGGATAACCACATGGGAATAGCAACCGTGAATCCCTTTTTTATTTCATTGGGTCCGGCAGCGGCAAAAACTCTCTGGAAAAATGCAGGTTCAGCCAGCACGGCTAAAGCTGTCAACGAGTAGGCAAACAAGGTCCACGGCGTGAGGTATCCCGCTCCTACCGTGAAATAATATTCAGCATCCTCACCCACAAAATTCTGGAGACCTACCATGACGTTTTCATAGCCACCGATGGCATTCCATCCGACTACCAAAGCAATACCCACAGTGGCCAACATTACCACAAATTGCATAAAGTCAGTGATTGTTACTGCACCGAGTCCGCCCATCCAGGTAAATCCGGTGATTAAAATAACTCCTATTATAACTCCCATCCAGTAAGGCATGCCTGTAATCAGCCTGAACATAAATCCAAGTCCCATAATCTCCATGGTATTGGTGGAATAAAAGAATGACGCGATGGAAGAAAAAATGCCCGCTGTTTTCCCATATTTCCGAAAAACAATTTCCTGCATGGTTGTTCCTTCAGGAAATTTGTTCTTAAAATAAGGAGACAGGAATGCCATAACCCCATATAGAACGGTATAAGGCAGTGCATATGCAAAAAATGCTGAAATTCCCTCAAAGAAACCGATTTCTGAATTTCCGAACAACGTGTCAAGACCATAAAAGGTAGAAACCAAAGTCCCTACAAGTAGGGGGGCGGTAAGATCTCTTCCGGCCATAAAATAATCGTCGAATCCCTTTGATCTTTTATAGAAATAATAACCTATGTATAAGACAATCCCAAGATAGATAACAAAAACCACCCAGTCAATGAAATGCAATTTCACAACAGCTTCAGTAAACACTAATAATACCTCCTTCATAGACATATTTTAGGGCATTCAGACAGCAAATACTTTGAAGTTGCTACCCTTGTCCCTGTTTACAAACATCGAAGGCTCTCTCTCCTTTCATACATAATTCTAATATTACATGTTTCCCTCCTTTTATAAAATAATAATAATAAAGTAGAGATAACTAATTTTATCTAATTTTCTGAAAACAAGCAACTATACATTTGCGGTATTGTAATAATTAGTTTGCTGTGCTTTCCCCCAGAACGAGGAAAGGAAGAGAGGGTTTATATAAAGTTATTGAGAATGAGAAGCAGAATCGCTCCGGGTAATCCCAGAACTCCGACGAAAAGCGCCGAAAGGAGATTCAGCGGGATATGGATATCCCAATTTCCTCCGATCCAGTTGACGACTAGGATGAACAGGCCTCCTGCTATGCTGTTTCCTATCAGCTTCAGAAGAAATCTCAGAGGCACCAGAAACAAGTAACCTAAGATATACAGGACTAGAATACCAAACCCATATGCAAGCAAAATGCCAATTTCTACACTCATTTCCATTCTTCTCTACCTCTGTACAATAATCTGTTCTGCCACTCCATATTTTATGCAAAAGGTAGTCTATTCCAACCCTCTGCACACCCCATATTTTATGCAAAAGGTAATCTATTCCAACCTTTTGTATAAAATAAGTGGCTTTGCCACTTCCGCTAGGGAACCCTATGGTTCCCTTCGGCGGCTGCATGCAGCCTGAGCACCCTCCTTTAACGGCGAGGGGTTCCCCCTCTGCACACCCCATATTTTATGCAAAAGGTAATCTATTCCAACCTTTTGTATAAAATATGCTGAATATGAATAGAATAGAAGACAAAAGCAGTAGAAATCTGCAAATCAGAGATTTGTGATTTCCTTGCACACGTTCACCAACAATTTGTTTCACAAATTGGGTGAGCTGATAGATGAAAGGGCTTATGTGATTATGGACAGTAATTTTATCGGTGTGAAAGGGGTAGCAGACAAAATGTATCGACACTTTTTGAATATGCCTCCCGAGCAGACGGAGGAGGAGAAGCTTTATGCATCCATCCGTGATGCAGAGATCCAGTGGAAACTGGCCGAAGGGCGCTTCAACGAGGCAACAGATCCCGATTTAATTGACTTTGCCACATACGATATCATGGCAACCAAATCCAGATATGAATATCTGATTAAAACCGCTAAAAAGCAGATGGGGCTCTTGTAAATTGTTACAGCTCCCGTCTGCCTTCTATGGCTTTGGACAATGTGATTTCATCCGTGTATTCCAGATCTCCTCCTACAGGAATCCCATGGGCAATACGTGTGGCCTTAATGCCGGATGGCTTGATTAGCCGGGCGATATACATGGCAGTGGCCTCCCCTTCTATGTTGGGGTTGGTTGCAAGAATTACTTCATCAACATCACTTTCCCGCAATCGTATAATAAGTGATTTCAGATTGATGTCTTCCGGCCCAATGCCCTCCATCGGGGATATGGCTCCGTGTAACACGTGGTAAAGTCCGTTGTACTCCCGTATGCGCTCCATAGCAGCTACGTCTCTTGCGCTTTCCACCACGCAAATCACTTTTTGCTCCCTGGCCTTGTCAGAGCAAATTCCGCAGGGATCCTGATCCGTGAGATTCCCGCAGACAGAGCAATACTTCATAGAACGTTTCCCTTCTATGATGGCATCTGCTATGGCAATGGCATCTTTTTCGTCCATGGACAAGATATGAAAAGCCAGCCGTTGCGCTGTCTTTCCGCCGATGCCGGGCAGCTTGGAAAGCTGGCTGATCAAATGATTCAAAGGTTTTGCATAGTAACGCATGTCCCCGGTCCTTCTCTCTATAATCCCGGGATTCCCAAGCCACCGGTGAGTTTCCCCATTTCCGATGAGGAAATCTCTTCGATCTGGCGCAATCCTTCGTTAACCGCGGCCATGATCAGATCCTGCAGCATTTCCACATCGTCTGGATCCACTGCTTCACGTTGTATTACAATGCCTGTCAGCTCTTTCTTTCCGTTTACGCTAACGCTGACGGCTCCGCCCCCTGCGGTGGCGGTCACTTCCTGTTCATCCAGTTTGGCCTGCATCTCTTCCATCTGCTTCTGCATAGCCTGCATCTGCTGCATCTGTTTTTGCATGGAGGCCTGGCCTCCGCCACCGGGTTTCTTTCCGGCTCTCATTCCTCTTCCCATCTGTTCCTCCTTATTTCACTTCGACGTTGATATTCAGTCCATTTCCCACCAGGCTGGCTAGTTCCTCCGCGGTCTGCTTTTCCGGTTCCCTGTGAGTTCTGTCAGCCAAGCTATAGTCCATCTCCAGCTCTCTACCGGTATATTTCTTCATGAGTTTCTTCAGGTAATCCGCATTATCCTTGGCATAGCGTACTGCCATATCATTGGCTAATTCTAAGCGGAAGCGGCCATCCTTGATCTCCACCAGCCGTCCTCCTCTTCGCAGCATGGACAGGCTTCCCTTTTCACATTCTCCTTCTTCCACAACCTTGCGCCAAATCTGCTCCAAGTCCGAGGTTTCTTCCGGCACTTCCGGCACCTCCGGCACTTTAGGGAATTCTGCGGCCTCAGCGGCATCTTCTGCTTTCTTGGGTTTTCCCTCTCTTTTCGTCGGAGGCTCTGCCTTCTTTTCCCGTACTTTCTTCTCTGCCTTCTCCCCTGCAGACTGTGTAATACTCACGGTGGAAAGCCTGCCCGGATCATCACCTGAAGCCAATCTCCCCATACAAAGCTCCAG